>Ga0181590_10002839_pt1 | contig 14611 bp, 14 predicted proteins | sample 071ome_34_FD_132446 | JGI IMG/M metagenome (GOLD analysis project Ga0181590, IMG submission 132446) | Coastal salt marsh microbial communities from the Groves Creek Marsh, Skidaway Island, Georgia - 071411BT metaG (megahit assembly) | ecosystem: Environmental > Aquatic > Marine > Intertidal... | reverse complement strand
TTTTTTGTGATGCCGACCGTTTCCGGTCTGGTCTGGAAAAATATGTTCATGGATCCTGTGAACGGTTTTTTTGCCCATATATGGCGCGCCTTTGGTGCAGAGCCGATACAATGGCTAAGCCATGCCTCGCTACCTTCGCTGATTACAATCCTTAGCTGGCAATGGCTGCCCTTTGCCACGCTGATTTTGCTTACCGCTATTCAGTCACTGGATACAGAACAGCTGGAAGCTGCAGAGATGGATGGCGCACGGTCGCTGCGCCGGTTCTGGCATATTATTCTGCCGCATCTGGCACGGGCGATAACGGTGGTGGTGCTGATACAAACCATCTTTCTGCTTTCTATTTTTGCTGAAATTTTTGTTACAACAGCCGGGGCCTTCGGGACAAAAACCCTTACCTATCTGATCTTTCAGCGCGTATTGGAAAGCCAGAATGTAGGGCTTGGCTCTGCTGGCGGGGTCTATGCCATTATTCTGGCAAATATTGTGGCGATTTTCCTGATGCGGATTGTCGGCAAGAATCTGGATAAATAGGGGAGGGGCTATCTATGGCAAGAGCTGTTTCAAACCGGCGAAAAATGCTGAATACCGCCCTTGCCTGGTTGGTGGGGCTGGTTATCTTTTTCCCGATTTTATGGATTATTGTGCTGTCTTTCAAAACAGAGGGCGATGCCATTCGAACCCCGCTGGAAGTCTTAAGCTCTGTCTGGACGCTGGAAAGCTATGCAGTGGTACAGGACAGATCAGACTATTTCAAACATTTCACCAATTCGGTGATTATCGCGCTTGGCTCGACCCTTTTGGGGATTTTGGTGGCAATACCGGCTGCCTGGTCGATGGCCTTTGTCCCCTCAAAACGTACACGCGGCATTTTGATGTGGATGTTATCGACCAAAATGCTACCAGCGGTAGGGGTGTTATATCCCATCTATCTGTTATTTATTGAATTGGGGCTTTTGGATAGCCGGACAGGTCTGGTGGTGGTCTTGATGCTTATTAATCTGCCGATCATTGTCTGGATGCTCGATACCTATTTTCGGGAAATCCCGGCCGAAATTTTGGAAGCTGCACGCATGGACGGGGCAAATTTGCGCTCAGAATTACTCTATGTGCTGACCCCGATGGCGATACCCGGCATTGCCTCTACAATATTATTGAATGTTATTCTTGCCTGGAATGAAGCCTTTTGGACACTGAACCTGACCGCTGCCAAGGCGGCTCCCCTAACCGCCTTTATTGCCAGCTATTCCAGCCCCGAAGGTTTGTTCTATGCCAAGCTGAGCGCGGCCTCGGTAATGGCGATTATGCCGATTTTGATTATGGGCTGGTTCAGCCAGAAACAACTTGTTCGCGGCCTCACCTTTGGGGCGGTAAAATAGGAAAATTAAAAATGAAGCAGATACAATTACAAAAAGTATCCAAACGTTTCGGTGATGTTGAGGTTATCCCGCCCCTGGATTTGGAAATTGAAACAGGCGAATTTGTTGTGTTTGTGGGCCCGTCTGGCTGTGGTAAATCCACCTTGCTGCGCCTTGTTGCCGGATTGGAAGATGTTTCAGAAGGCCAGATTTTAATTAATGGCAAGGATGCAACCGCCATCGCCCCGGCTGAACGGGGACTGGCAATGGTGTTCCAGTCCTATGCGCTTTATCCGCATATGTCGGTTCGCAATAATATCGCCTTTCCCTTGCGTATGGCAGGGATAGACAAAGCCGAGCAAGCCAGACGGGTAGAAGAGGCAGCACAAACCCTTAACCTGACGGAATATCTGGACAGGCGTCCCGGCCAGCTATCAGGGGGGCAGCGCCAGCGTGTTGCCATCGGCAGGGCCATTGTGCGCGAGCCAACCGCCTTTTTGTTTGACGAGCCGCTTTCCAATCTGGATGCTGCCCTTCGGGTGGGTATGCGCCTGGAGATAAGCGAGCTGCATAAAAGGCTGGCAACCACCATGATCTATGTTACCCATGATCAGGTTGAAGCCATGACGATGGCCGATAAAATTGTCGTCCTTCAGGCCGGGGTGATCGAACAGGTGGGTAGTCCGCTTGAGCTATATCATACCCCGAAAAATACCTTTGTTGCCGGATTTATTGGCTCGCCCCGCATGAATTTGCTTGGTGGCAGCGAAGCCCAAAAATATAGCGCACATACCATCGGAATACGCCCGGAACATCTCGGCATTTCTGCTGATAGCGGGGATTGGCAAGGGGTGGTTGGTGTATCCGAACATTTGGGCTCAGACACATTTTTTCATGTTAATTGTCCGGATTTTTCCCAGCCATTGACGGTGCGGGCCAGCGGCGAGGTAGAGCTTGGCTATGGCGAAAAGGTCTATTTAACACCGGATAAGGCGCATTTGCATAAATTTGATGATAAGGGTCTGCGTATTTCATGAACAGGTTAGCAGGAAAATCGGCACTTATCACCGGGGCGGCACGCGGCATCGGGCGTCATTTTGCCGAAGCCTTTGTGCGTGAAGGGGCAAAGGTGGCGGTAGGCGATATCGATATTGCGCGTGCCCGCCAGGCCGTTCAGGAAATTGGTGATGGGGCTATCGCGGTCGAAATGGATGTTACCTCTCAGGCCAGTATTGACGCGGCGGTTGACAGGGTGGATGGCGAATTTAACGGGATTGATATTTTGATAAATAATGCGGCTATTTTTACCGCTGCCCCTATCGCTGAGATTACCCGCGAGGATTATAACCGCGCATTTGATATCAATGTATCCGGCACCTTATTTACGATGCAGGCAGTTGTCCGCCATATGCTCGCCCGAAAAAGGGGCGGTAAAATTATCAACATGGCCAGCCAGGCCGGTCGGCGCGGCGAGCCGCTGGTCGCAGTTTATTGCGCGACAAAGGCAGCCGTGATTTCCCTGACACAATCAGCCGCGCTGAATTTGATCCGCCATGGCATCAATGTAAATGCGATTGCTCCGGGCGTGGTCGATGGTGAGCATTGGGACGGGGTAGATGCGTTCTTTTCAAAATATGAAAATAAAAAACCAGGACAGAAAAAACAAGAAGTGGGAGAGGCCGTCCCCTTTGGCAGAATGGGCAGGCCAGAAGATTTGGCCGGAATGGCTATCTTTCTGGCCAGCGAGGAAGCAGATTATATCGTCGCGCAAACCTATAATGTCGATGGCGGACAATGGATGAGTTAATGGTACTTTCTATTCAGGAAACAGGCGAGATAGCCCTTGGCAACAAAACGCTATCTATCTTGCCACCCAGCGTAAAAACACCAAACTATGACCGCAGCCAGTTAAAGGCAGGGATTATCCATATCGGGGTCGGCAATTTTCACCGCGCCCATCTGGCATGGTATATTCACCGGCTGATGCAACAGGGTCTGGCGATGGATTGGGCGATTATCGGGGCCGGAGTGCGGCCAGCAGATAGCGATATGCGCGCCCGCCTGTTAAAACAGGATTGCCTGACCACCCTGATTGAGCTGGACGCCAAAGGCAGTCAGGCAATGGAAGTGACCGGGGCAATGCTGGATTATCTGCCGGTTGAGGCAGATAATCATGCGCTGATAAAAGCGATGGCCGACCCGGATATTCGGATAGTTTCCCTGACCATTACCGAAGGCGGATATTATCAGGATCCGGCCACGGGCAAGCTGGATATTACCCATCCCGATATTCTGTATGATGCCAAACACCCCGCCCGTCCACGCACGGCTTTTGGGGCAATGGTGGCGGCTCTGCGCTTGCGCCGCGATAGGGGGGTTGCGCCCTTTACCGGGCTGTCTTGTGATAATCTGCAAGGCAATGGTGCTATTTTACGGCAGGCAATTATCGGGCTGGCCGAGCTGGGCGATGCAGAATTGGCAAGATGGATTGACAGCCATTGCAGTTTTCCAAATTCGATGGTGGATTGTATTGTTCCTGCAACGGGTACGGCAGAATTGGCGCTGGTACAAAAGCTGGGCATAGACGATAGCGCCCCTGTCACACATGAAGATTTTCGCCAATGGGTTATTGAGGATAATTTTTGTGCCGGCCGTCCGGATTGGGACAAGGTGGGGGCAGAATTTTCCCGGTATGTCCATCAGCATGAAACGCAAAAAATCCGCATATTAAATGGCGGCCACCAGATTCTGGCAAATGCGGCTGAAATTATGGGCTTGCATACAATATCACAAGCCATGCGCCATCCGCTGATCGGTGCGATGTTTGCCAAAGTCCAGCAAGAAGAGGTTTTGCCCCATATTACCCCGCCGCCTGGCCATAATGTTTCTGATTATCTGGCACTGATCAGCACCAGATTTGCCAATGAGGCGATTGTAGATACCGTGCGGCGCGTGGCCTTTGACGGGGCCGCCCGCCATGTTGGTTTTATCCTGCCTTCCCTGCGCGATGGGCTAACAGAAAATAGTTCTATTACAGGCCTTGCTTTGATAGAGGCAATCTGGGCGCGGATGTGTTTGGGGATGCGCGAGGATGGCAGTGTGATTGAAGCAAATGATCCCTCTTGGGAAATGCTAGTCCAAACAGCCCGGCAATCGCGCACCGCCCCGCGCCTCTGGTTGGAAATGGGTCATATTTATGGTGATTTGAAAAAAGAAGAACGCTTTGCCTCTGCCTTTGAAGAGGCGCTCTCCAGCCTCTATCAGAACGGGATAGAACACACTATTACGGCCTATCTGGTCTGCTCCTCTTCAACCTGACATTTGAAAAAATGGGGCAGGAGATAGCAAATGACATATTATCTTGGCATTGATATTGGCACCTCATCGATAAAGGTTGTTTTGCTGGATGCAGAACAGCATGAACATGGTGTGGCCAGCCGGCCTTTATCGGTTTCGCGCCCGGCGCCGGGCTGGTCGGAACAGGCACCGGCCAGCTGGTGGGAAGCGGTAGATAATGCTATCAGCGAACTTGCCTGCCAACAGCCAGATAAAATAGCCGCAACAAAGGCCATTGGTCTTTCCGGACAGATGCATGGGCTGGTGGCACTGGATGGGCAAGACAGACCCTTGCGCGATGCGATTTTATGGAATGATGGCCGTGCCAGTGCCGAAGCCAGCGAATTGCAAAACCGCTATCCGGAATTTGCCCGAATAGGCGGTAATCTGGTGATGGCCGGCTTTACGGCAGCAAAAGCTGTCTGGATGGCACGCCATGAGCCGGAATTATTCCAAAAAATAGAAACAATTTTATTGCCGAAAGATTATGTCCGCTTTTGCCTTTCCGGTGAAAAAGTCTCGGATATGTCAGATGCATCCGGCACGCTCTGGCTGGATATCGCCCGGCGATGCTGGTCTGAAAAATTGCTCGACATTTGTGGGCTAGGCCTCTGGCAAATGCCCGCCCTTGTCGAAGGCAGTGAGGTGAGTGCCATCCTGTTGCCAGAGCTGGCGCAAAAATGGGGCATGACAGGCGAGGTGGTGATAGCCGGCGGGGCAGGTGATAATGCTGCTGCCGCCATTGGGCTGGGGTTGCGCAACCCGTCAGATGGTTTTGTCTCACTTGGCACTTCCGGGGTAGTGTTTGAGATCACGCAAGGCTTTTGCGAGCAAGCCGACAAGGCAGTTCATGCCTTTTGCCATGCCTTGCCAGATAGCTGGCATCAAATGGGGGTAATCCTGTCCGCCAGTGACAGTTTAAGCTGGCTATCTGAAATAACCGGCCAGCCCGTACCGGCCCTTTTGGCACAGATGCGCCCTGAAGATAATTCTAAATGCTGGCCGGTTTTCCACCCCTATCTAAGCGGTGAGCGCACCCCCCATAATGATCCGGACGCCAAAGGGGGCTTTTTCGGTCTCACCCGCCGCGACGGGGCAGGAGATTTAACCCGCGCGGTATTGCAAGGGGTGGCTTTTGCGCTGGCAGATGCGATGGCGGTACTGGATAGCCCGGAGGATATGCAGATGCTGATCGCCACAGGGGGCGGGGCAAAAAATGATTACTGGCTTTCTATTATTGCCAGCCTGACGGAATGTAAAATTGGCGTGCCGGAAAATACTGATATTGGGGCGGCTATCGGAGCCGCCCGACTGGCGATGCTGGCAGATGGGCATTCGCCCGCGCATATATGCACCTCGCCGCGCCTGTCCCATATTATCGAGCCTGATCCGGCACTGGCTGCCAGCCTTCAGCCCGGCTATCAGTTTAGCCAGACCCTGTATCAGCTGATAGCAAAAAGATAACCGTCGAAAAAATCGATATATAAGACCGGGCTAATCTGATATGGCTTAGAGAGGCCTGTTTGTTTTAAACGCCGGTAAGGCAAGGGAAAACTGTCATGTCCGGGAAAAAATATGACCAATTGCTGGATGCAGAGGTTCAGGCGTTTATTGCGCGAACCGCAAGCTGTTATCCCAAACGCAGCGCGCCGCCCAGCCTGCAGCAAATGCGTAGCGATTATGAACAGATGTGCGCTTCTTTTGCTGCACCCCATCCGGCGGGGCTGACTACAAAAGATGATGTGATAAGACCAATTGCCGATAGTTTGAACACTCTTTCGGTGCGCTGGTATAATCCGGCAGATATCAAACAGGGTCAGCCTGCTATCCTGTATTTTCACGGGGGCGGTTTTGTGGTGGGCAGCCTTGATAGCCATGACAGTATTTGTGCCGATCTGGCCGCCGGGGCAGAGATGGATCTGATGGCGGTAGAGTATGCGCTTGCGCCCGAACATCGTTATCCGGCAGCGCTGGATGATGCGCTGGCAGCGACCCGCTATTTTTGCGAGGCTTTTCCGAATAGAGCGTTTTTACTGGCAGGCGATAGTGCCGGGGCATGGCTGGCCGCCTCTGTTGCCCATCGCCTGGCCGGAAAACTGCCCGGCTTGCTGGGTCAACTGCTGATTTATCCCACATTGGGCGGGGATGTCACAACCGGCAGCTATATTGAACATGGCGATGCCCCGCTTTTGACCAGAGAAAAAATCTTATGGTATGGCCAGCAATTTTGGGGCACAGATCAGCCAGACAAACAGAAAGGTCCTCTATCGGAAACAGAGTTCAGCTTTCTGCCGCCAACGGTTATTTTTTCTGCTCGCTGCGATCCGCTTTGTGATGATGGCCCTGCCTATGCAAGGCAGATTATTCAGGCAGGCGGCAAGGCTCATTGCTATATCGAGGAAGGTCTGGTGCATGGCTATTTGCGGGGGCGTTATTTTTCGGAAAAAATAGCCGATAGCTTTTTAAGGATGCAGGCGGCCTGCCGCGCCCTAAAGGCTGAAGACTGGCCATATTAAGGTAAAAATATCAGAACAGGCAAGCATAGCATTTCCGATATTATTTTTTGGATTTGCGCGCCGCCCCCGGTTTTTTGAAAAAGAAATCCAGCAAGGCAAAGCGCGGGCGCAGACCAGTATCCGGCCGGAACGTGCCATTGCCCAATACAGGCTGTAAAGACCGGTTTTGGTTCCATTCGCGTTTGACGATATATAGCCCGCTGGCAATGATAAGCCCCGCCCCAAAGATAAAGGACTGGCTAATATCTTCATCAAATAACAGGATGCCAAAAAACCCTGCCCATAAAATTTGTGAATATTGCATAGGCGCAATGACAGAGGCGTTAGAAGCCTTATAGGCACCAACAATACAAAACATCGCCACAAACCCAAGACAGGCAATCACCGCAATCGCGCCCAGATGGGCTATGGGCATCGGCACATAGACAAAGGGCAAAACCGCGCCCATTAAAATAAAATTACCAAACATGGGATAGAGCAGCATGACAGAGGTTTTTTCCTTTTGCCCGATTTTACGGGTGATAAGCGAATTGGCTGCCGCGGCCATCGCCGCAACAATACCGGCGAGATGACCTGTGGTAAAGCTGCCGGTCGTAGGCTGCAAGACAATCAATACCCCGATAAAGCCCACCACCACCGACAGGCCGCGATGAATGCCAACCTGTTCACCCAATATCGGGATAGAAAAAACCGTGATGAAAATGGGCGTCAAAAACAGCAGGGCATAGGTTTGCGGCAGAGGCAAAACCGAAAAGGCATAAAAGGCACAAAAACCGCTGGTAGTGGTCGCCAGCACGCGCAAGGCCATCTGGACAGGGTGATGTGGCCATAAGCTGCCGGTGCGCGGATTGCGCAAAATAAACAGATTAACCAGCGGAAAGGAAAATAAAACCGCAAAAAACAGAATCTGAAATGGGGTGTAATAGCCACCCAGAAATTTTACAATCACATCATGGCTGGAATAGAGTGCAAAGCCTGTTAAAGAGAGGAAAACACCCGTAATATTGGAATTTTTCTGTCGCGGCATATTCGCCTCTCATATCGGTGTGAAGGCAGGAATATCTCACCCCCTTATTTTAAATTGTTCTATATATTTCAGGACAAGGAAAGCCCTTTTTCAAGGTATCGAAAGGGCCGGCTATTTCTGCGCTATCCGGGGATATTTCATGCCTGATTTTTTTAACTTATATTTTTCATAAAACTTTATTGACATTTAAATTATATATCATATATAAGTTAAGGGCAAGTTAAAGGAGGACTGTGATGCTGGTGTGGCTGTTTAATCCAGGCGATAAAATCTGTGATTATTTCAATATTAATGGCGAGCACAGATTTATCGCGCGTCTGTTTATCAATATCCATTGGTATGGCCATTTTGCGGTCTGGTTTGCCTTTAAATATGCCAGCTGGTTTCCCGCCCTCTAGCCTTGCCAACCCTTAAAAAAGGGGGGGGGTTAAAGCAATCTATATTTCTGTTCGATCAGTTGAAGAACATAAGATACATCTCTCAGACCTTTAAGAGTGATTAAGTATTCATGCCCAGTGCGCCCGCTTTTAAATGTCCAGTCTTTCTCGATGGCCAGTTTTTTATAATCATCCAAATCAAAGAAATTGCCACTGCGCCCGCCATCTTCTGTTTTTTCTCCGCGTGATATAGCAATCTTCAGAGCGTTCTTCTGAAAATGAATATAGCATACTGTTTTGTTGCCACGCCTTAAGCCAATATAAGACTTACGGGCATAGAAGCTACTATCCGGCCAATCTTCTAGATTAGCGCGTAAATCCTCCCATACTTCAAGCATGGCAGGGGATAATTTTGAGATATGATCTTCTTCAGGGTAAACCTGTATTTCTGAGGAAAACCCGATTGATGACAGAATTATTCTGAGCAGGTGTTATTTGTTCAATGCTCTCTTTAGATGAAGCCTGGACTTGGTCGACAGAAATAATACCGTCTGCAAAGCGTCTGATTTCCCATAGTTCAAAAGGAATGTCTTTGAAATTCACACTGTTTTTTTGATATCGATTAAATGACGGGGATATAAATAACACTCGTGACAATGACCAATTGACCTCTGAACGTTTTAGGTCTTGTGTGCCTCTTTCGTTAAATTCAAGAATAAAATCTGCTTTGTTGTCCAGCATCGATGAAAGATAGGAAAAACCTTGGTCAATGACTGAAGCTCTATGCCTCTTTTTATATTCAATGATTACGAAGGCCTTGTTTTCCTCATCATAGGCTAGCGTGTCTAGCCTAAATTCACCGATTGAAAATTCACTGGAAACAAAGGTGAAGCCGAAAAGGGTTTCGAGGTTGGTCTCAACAATTTTTTGTAAATCCTTCTCAAGTTTAAATTCTTCATGTTGGATAATTGAAAGTGATTGTCCTTTTATGTGATAAAGGTTCATATTTCGGTCTCCTTAATTTTTTCCATTCAACAGGCAAGGTCAGAAATATTCAGGCTTGAGGCGCAGCAAGATATATGTTCAATAGGCGGTTGTTCTCATTCCCGCTGGGCAAAATCACCCTAGGGAAACAAAAACCAGAAATAGAGTCAAGATATTGTAAATATGAGACTTTTCTAAAGAATATAGTGCTATTTTTATGCAGGGATAGCAGGGCAGGCGCGGGGCAATTCATCCCTGTTTTAAGGGCGGCAATATTCATTTATCGACAGACCCAAAACCTGTTTCAGGCATTTTGCGCTACAGGTTCTTCTTGCCTTTCGGCAGGAAAAATTGATCAATCATCATGCTGTTAATCTTTCAAATCACAGGAAGGTAGAGCTTTTATATTTACCTGCAAATATAGAAAAAGGGGTGCAGATGTCTACTATTACCAAAACGGAAAATCCTGAAACAGATGCCCGCGTTAAAGCGGTTTTTGATGATATTCGTCTGACGCGCGGCAATGATTTCATAAATAATTTGTGGCATTACCTTGCATTTGATGCCGACCTTCTTGAGGCAACATGGCGCGATGTAAAGGCGGTTATGGGAACCCCCGGCCACCTTGACCCATTGACGAGGGAGCTGATTTATACAGCTGTTTCAATCGCCAATAGCTGTGATTATTGCATCCACTCACATACCGCTGCCGCCCGTGCAAAAGGCATGACCGATGCACAATATGGCGAGTTTTTGTCTATTGTATCGCTTGCGGCACGCACCAATCATCTGGTAAATGGCATGAAAGTGCCTGTTGATCCGGAATTCGACCATGGCTAGAAAGCATTTCCCAGTCGAAAAACATCACCAGAACATCTCAGGCGATGAGCCTGTCAATATCCCTGGCGCCTGGCGGCTGACAGCCTTGCTTCTCGCAGTTTAGCGCAGCAGCGATCGCCGCTCTTTTCAACGCATTTTCCAGCTGGTTTTGTGTCAGATTGTCAATATCCTTGCGGTGGGTAACGCCCTGTTCCAGCATCCAAACCAGCAAGCTGGCCATAAAGGTATCGCCCGCCCCAACCGTATCAACAAATTTTCCGGTTGGAAAAGCAGGCAGGCTAATCGTCTGCGCCCCGGATTTGGCCACCACACCATCTGCACCCTTTGTGATGACAGTCAGCGCGGCCTTGCTATCGGCAAAACAGGTCAGGCACGCCGCCTCAAAATCATGTTCGGGATAAAGCCAGAGCAAATCCTCATCACTTAATTTCAGGATATCTGCACTGCCCATCATAGAGCGGATGCGCCGGCGATAGCCATCAGCATCGGAAATCAGAGAGGGGCGAACATTTGGATCCAGGCTGGTCAACCGGCCAGAACGATGCCAGGCAACAAATTTATCTTCCCAGGCCGCTGCATCCCCGCCCTCTATCAAGCCAAGAGAGCCAACATGAAACAGAATGGCATCTTTTGGCATCACCGCCTCCAGAAAACGGGCGCTGACCTGTCTTTCTGCTGTATCATTGCGATAAAACCCGTATGAGGGTATCCCGTCCTGCAAGGAAACCACAGCCAGCGAGGTTGGCTTGTCGCTTCGCCCGCCTGTCAGGTGAACACCGCATTCCTCCAGCCTGCCTGCCAGTAAATCCCCCAGCCTGTCTGTGGAAATGGGGGTTAAATAGGCTGTTGCGGCCCCTTGCAGGGCTGCGGCCATCGCCACATTATAGGGCGATCCGCCCGGATAGGCGGTATAGGCTGGCAAGCCGCCCTGGGCAGAACTATTTACAAAATCAATCAGATTTTCCCCGCCAATCGCTATCATTTTCTTGCCGCCTGTTCAAATTCTGCAATGGCCTTGTCACTAAAAGGGCTGGTGACAAGCGCTGTTATCAAATCAGGGTTCAGGGTAAAACAATCATGACCATCTCTGGCAAGCTGGCACATTTGTTCAACAGAACGCACAGAGGCTATCAGGATACGGCAGGGTGTATCACAGCTATCGCCAATGGCTTTCATGGTCTTAAGCTCGTTATGCGCATCCAGTCCAGCCTCAACCATCCGCCCGAAATAAGGGGCGATATATTCTGCTCTCAGGGCTTGGGCAACAAACATCTGCTTGGCTTCATAACAGGCCGTCATCAGGATTTTTTTGTCCTTTTGCCGTATTTTTGGCAGGGCGCGAATAAAGCGGTCATTCATCGGTATTTTCAAAACAACATCAATATTAAAAGCCTCTCCCAACGCGTAAAGCTGGCTGGCTTTGCTATCAGAGGCAAGGTCACTTTCGGTAAGCTGGATATGTATTTCGTGCCACCCCAATTGGGCGGCCAGCCCTACCATTTCTGACCAGTTGATATGGCTATAGCTCAGACCTGCACGCTTTGCTAACAGCGGATTGGTGGTAACACCGAACACCAGCCCTGTTTGCGCGCATTTTTGCCAGTCATCCATATTGGCACTATCAAGATAAAGGCGCATACTCACTCTATTCCCCTGACTAACAAGCGATATCCGGCAAGAAGACAGCCTATTGGGCTAAACATCTCTATGGGGCGGATAGTTTAAAAATGGTGTGATAATAGCCTATCTGATAAAGGGCTTCTACTTAAAAAAACCCTTAGTTTTTAGGCTTGCCCGATCTATGATCTATTCAGGGATTTATCCAGGAGGAACAGATATGCAAATTGATGCGCATCACCATTTTTGGCAACCGGCACGCGGGGACTATGGATGGATACCAGAGGATAATGATATATTAAACCGAGCCTATGGCCCGGCTGACATTGCACCCCACCTTGCTGCTGCCGGCATTGAAGCCACTATTCTTGTTCAGGCAGCGCCCAGCATTTATGAAACAGAATATATGCTTGGAATAGCAGATGCGACGCCGCATATTGCCGGGGTAACCGGATGGGTTGATTTCGAAAATCAGGCGCACAGGGCTGAACTTGTTCGGCTGGCAGGGCATCCAAAATTCCGTGCGGTACGTCCCATGATCCAGGATATTCCCGATGATGACTGGATGTTGCGCCGCGATGTGCAATGGGGTTTTGAGATGACAGCCGAGCTTGGCCTGCGTTTCGAGGCGCTGGGCTTTCCGCGTCATATTGAAAATTTCCTGAATATTTTCAAACGCTATCCCGACATGAAAGTGGTGATAAATCATTGCATGAAACCACAGATAGCCGCGAATGATGCGATGCAGTTCAAGCATTGGGCCGATGGTATGATCCGTTTGGCAAATGAGACCTCAGCCTTTTGCAAATTTTCTGCCCTGATTACCGAAGCAGATGAAAACTGGCAGACAGAAGCGCTTCGCTCCTATGCCGAGCATATTATCACCTCTTTTGGGGCGGAACGTGTCATGTGGGGTTCTGACTGGCCAGTCTGCAGGCTTCGCGGCGAATATGCAGAATGGCGCAAGGCTGCACTCGCGCTAACAGCCGACCTTGGTGATGCGGCGCGCGCGGCCATCTTTGGCGGCACGGCTAATAATTTTTATGATCTGGGATTGTAACAGACAGCTTGTCCTTACTGGCCAGCTATCAAGAGCGGTCATAATAATATGGTGTCACCCTTCAAGCGCCAAGCCGGGCGGTTAGCCCCCCGTCAATCCTGAAGTCCGATCCGGTAACAAAGCTGGCGGCATCGGAGCAAAGATAGGCGATGAGGCTGCTGGTTTCGGCGGTAGTGCCAACCCGGCCAAGCGGGTGTGATGCCCCGAATGCGGCTATCATTTCCTCTATGGATTTTCCATCTTCTGCCAGCTGGCTTGCCGAATATTCAAGCAGGGGCGTATGGATAGAGCCGGGGCTAATGGAATTCACCCGAATGCCATCTTTTGCACAATCCACCGCCATCGCCCGTGTCAATGCGTGAACCGCACCTTTTGATGTGGCATAGGCAAGAACATTATTCTGGTTACTATGGCCCTGAACAGAGGCGATATGTATGACAGATGCACCGGATGCAGCCTTCAATAACGGGTAAAAAATATGCGAAGTCAGATAACAGGAGCGTAAATTTATATTCATACAGCGATCCCATTCATCAGGGCTGGTATCTTCAGCCGTGCCATAGGTTTGCAGGCCAGCTGCATTGACAAGCGCATGGAGGGCATTTGTCTCGCTTGCTATCTGGTTTGACCAGTTCCTGATAGATAATTCGTCCGATACATCTAGCTGATGAATACTGATATCAAGCCCTTCACCAGCAGCAAGTTCGCCAGCCGCCCTGTTTAAATCAGGGTTAATACCGCCAAGAAAAACCCTTGCCCCGCACCGTGCCAGATGAAGCCCGGCACCCAGGCCGATCCCGCTGCTACCGGTCACTACCGCGCACTTGCCCTTAAAGTCAGCTACCATTACGCACCTCCAAAAATTAAACGCAGAGCCCAGGCTATCTCTGTCATTCTATCTTGCCCGTTGGGCTTGCGATTGCGGCAAAAGCCTGTTTGCTCATTTTGTAGATATCATCTGCCTCAACTTTGCGATAAAAAATGTGCAGGTGCAAATATGGGCTCGATTTTCCTGCCCTGTTGGGTCAAACTTGTCAGGTAAAGGAAGTGTCAATAGAAAAGGTATAGAAAATGGAACCGGTTTGCATCGTCCCGGCAGGCGATATTTGTGGTGAAGCTGCAACCTGGGACGCGTCGACAAACAGCTTGTATTGGTGTGACATCAACCGATTTCTGCTTCATGTTTATGATACAAATTCCCGGTCAACGCGCACACATATCTTTGATGAGCCAGTGGTTGCCATTTCACTGACCGACCGGCCAGAACAGCTTCTTGTTGCCCTTAGCTCGCAGCTGATACTTTTTAATCCTGTCAGCGGGGCGCGCCGAAACCTGCCGGCAAAGCTGGATGGCTGGCCAGATATTCGTTTCAATGACGGGCGGAGCGACCCGCTTTCTGCCTTCTGGATTGGCACAATGGGCAATAATGTAGGCCCGAATGGAGAGGTGCTGCCAGTGACAGAGGGCAGGGGCATTTTATATCGCTACAAAAATGG
>Ga0181590_10002838_pt1 | contig 14612 bp, 8 predicted proteins | sample 071ome_34_FD_132446 | JGI IMG/M metagenome (GOLD analysis project Ga0181590, IMG submission 132446) | Coastal salt marsh microbial communities from the Groves Creek Marsh, Skidaway Island, Georgia - 071411BT metaG (megahit assembly) | ecosystem: Environmental > Aquatic > Marine > Intertidal zone... | reverse complement strand
GTTGATTAATTTTTAAGTAGAAAGAGTTTTAGCTGGTTATAAGTACTTATTGGAATACTGCTTTTTTTACGTCTAAGTAATTCCTGTAATGACTCTGGGACATTAATTTTTGTTTTTAAAGCAGATTCTACTGTTTCTGAAAACTTAATAGGGTGTGCGGTCTCTAAAAAAATACCCTGAAGATTTTCTCTTTTTTCTTGGGAATCCATAAAAGACTTCAATCCAATATAGCCAATTGCTCCATGTGGTTCTGCTATATAGTTACTGAGGCTGTATATTTCTTTTAATGCGTTTACTGTTTCTTTATCAGAATAGCTGTAGGCGGTTAACCTCTTTTTCAGTTTAAGAAAATCGTTATTAAAAATTTTTTGAATTCTTATAAAATTGCTCGGATCACCTACATCCATAGCATTCGATAGTGTTTGAATAGACTTTTTAGGAACATAGGTGCCCGAATCTAAAAAACTTGAAACAGTATTATTTGCATTTGTACTAGCAATAAAATGTTCTATGGGTAATCCCATTTTTTGTGCGAGAAGACCAGCACAGATGTTTCCAAAATTACCACTAGGCACCGAAATTAAAAGTTTTTTATAAGGGTTTGGTCTGTTTTTGTATGCGAAGAAATAATAGAACATTTGAGGCAACCATCTTGCGATATTTATTGAATTTGCTGAGGTTAAAGCAATATTGGATTTTAGTTCAGCATCAATGAAAGCTGATTTGACCATTTCTTGGCAATCATCAAATGTTCCCTCAACCTCAAGAGCACTTACATTTTCTCCTAATGTTGTTAATTGTTTTTCTTGAAGTGGACTTACTTTTCCTTTTGGATAAAGGATAACCACATTGATTCCTTTTACTTTGTAGAAGCCATCTGCAACAGCACCTCCTGTATCACCAGAAGTAGCAACTAGAACGGTTAGTTGTTCTTTGTTTTGCAAACTGTAGGCATAGGATAAACATCGCGCCATGAATCGAGCGCCTACATCTTTAAATGCCAATGTGGGTCCGTGAAATAATTCAAGTGCTGCAATAGATTCTGAGATTTTAATTAATGGAAAATCAAAATTTAAAGTGTCTCGTATTATTTTCTCGAGTTGTTTTTCAGGGATGTCGTCACCGATGAAGGGACGGATCACCTGAAGTGCAATTTCATGATTAGTTAATTGAGGGAGGTTTGAAATAAATTCAGTATCTAATTGAGGTATATCTTTAGGAAAGTACAACCCCTTGTCTGGTGCTAGACCATTTCTAACGGCTGTTAAAAAAGAAACATTTTTGGCGTTGTGATTTAAACTATAGTATTCCATTAAATTATAAAATCTTGATACCTGTTTCATTGATAGAACAGACGTAAACAGTGTATTCCAATCCTATCGAATCATATACTTGTTTCATTGCTTCTCCTACTTTTAGAGCAGTTGCTTCTCCCTTAGACAAGGCGAATACAGAGGGTCCTGATCCAGAAATTCCACTTCCTAAAGCTCCAGCTTTAATAGCGATATCTTTAATTTCATTAAACTTTGGAATTAACATAGCTCTCAGTGGTTCTATCACTTTGTCCTCCATACTTCTAGAAAGTAAATCGTAGTCACTTGTGTAAAGAGCGCTTACGAAAGCTCCTAGGTTTCCCCATTGTTCTACAGCACTATTTAAAGGAATTTCTTTTTTGAGTATTGCTCTTGAGTGAATGGTTTTAAGTTCAATTTTGGGGTGAATAATTGTTGCTGTAAGCTCGGACGGTGTTGGAAGTTTTATTATATCTAAGGAAGCATTGCTTCTTACCAAAGTAAATCCACCGAGTAGGACTGGAGCGAGATTATCTGCATGTGCGGCACCACTGGCCATGGCTTCCCCAGTAAGGGCAAATTTTACCAATTGATTTCTGGTGTAAGGTCTTCCAAGCAATTCATTGACTGCAAAGACAGCACCTGCAGCACTCGATGCACTGCTACCAATTCCACTTCCAGGTTTAATTTTTTTATCGATATCAATTTGAAAACCGCAATCTGTAGGATGTTCTTCTAACATTGAGTTTACTGCTACACTAGCTACATTTTTTGCCGGATCGAGGGGTAATTTTTCCCCAGTTATTTTTCCTATGGTCACGCCTGGAGTAGAAGTTTTACTCACTTTCATAATATCTCCAACATCTTCTAGACAAAAACCCAAAACGTCAAATCCACAAGAGACGTTAGCTACACTAGCGGGAGAAAAAATTGTAATCTGATCCATTATTTTTGTTTTCCTATACGAATAATATCACCAAAAATACCTGCAGCAGTTACATCAGCACCCGCTCCTGCACCTTTTACAATCAAGGGTTGGTTCTTATATCGCGTAGTATAAAATAAGACGATATTATCACTTCCCTCTAGAGTATAGAAATCGTGATCTGCAGCAATTTCTTGAAGTCCTACAGAAGCAATTCCATTTTCCAATTGTGCAACGTACTTTAGTCTTGTATTATTTTTATTAGCCTTTTGTAATAAGGATTGAAAGTGAGCTTCATTTTTTTCAAGTGCTTGATAGAAAGCATCGTTATTTTTTGTGTTTAAAACTTCATCTGGTAAAAAACTAGTGTTCTGAATCGAGTTTAATTCGAATTCAAATCCGCTTTCTCTAGCAAGAATCAAAATTTTTCTTGCGACATCAATACCACTCAAATCAATTTTTGGATCGGGTTCGGTATATCCTTGTTTTTGTGCTTGCTGAACAATATTTTTAAAAGTGGTCTTTGTGGTGAAATTATTAAAAACAAAATTCAAACTTCCTGAAAGGATGGCTTGTATTTTATGAATTTTATCTCCAGAAGCAATTAGATTATTTAAAGTGTCAATAATGGGAAGTCCGGCTCCAACATTTGTTTCAAATAAAAAGGGTGTCCCAAAACGGCGTGCTGTTTTTTTAAGATCCTGATAATTTCTAAAAGAACTGGCACAGGCAATTTTATTACAAGTAACCACTCCAATATTTTGAGCCAGATACCTTTCGTATTCGTTTGCAATAGTTGCATTGGCAGTATTATCAATAAAGATGCTATTTCGCAGATTTAGTTTTTTTACATGATCAAAAAAAAATGTTCTATCTGCAATTACAGAACTGGACTCGAGTTGCTCTTTCCATTGATTTAAATCGATGGGCTCTTCATTCAAAATCATTTTTCTTGAGTTTGAAAGAGCGATAACTCGTATTTTTAATCGTAAATGCTCTAGGAGGTATTGCTGTTGTCCGTAAATTTGTTCTAAGAGCTTGCTACCGACATTTCCAACTCCAGTAATGAATAAATTAAGCTCTTTGATTTGTTCTTCAAAAAAACTTTCATGGATGGTATTCAGTGCTTTTTGGGTATTGATTTTATCTATAACTAAGGAAATATTTCTTTCTGAAGCACCCTGAGCAATTGCTCTGATATTGATGTTGTTAGCCCCTAAGCTACTGAATAGTTTCCCGCTAATGCCTTGATGTTCTTTCATTCCATCCCCTACAACAGCAATATTAGTCATGTTCATCTCAACTTTTACAGGAGCTACTTTATTTAGACTTATTTCAAAAGCGAAATACTCATCAATTGCTTTTTTTGCAACCATAGCATCTTCTGAGCGAACACCAATGCATATTGAGTGTTCTGAAGAAGCTTGAGTGATCATAATTATATTGATCTGTTTTTGTGATAGGCATTCAAATAAACGTTTTGAAAAACCAGGTATACCTATCATTCCACTTCCTTCTAGGCTTAAAAGCGCTACATCTTCTATATGACTAACGCCCTTTACAGTAGGATTTTTTTCATCGAATAAGGTTTGATTGTTAATCAGAGTTCCACTAGCTTTTGCATCAAAGGTGTTTTTGATTAATACAGGAATATTTTTTTCAATCAAAGGTTGAAGAGTAGGAGGATAGATTACTTTAGCTCCAAAATGAGAGAGTTCCATCGCTTCTCTGTAAGAAAGTTTTTCAATTGGTATTGCCTGTTGGACAAGCTTTGGGTTGGCAGTAAACATACCGCTTACATCAGTCCAAATTTCTAGGATTTCTGCGTCGATATAGTTTGCTATTAATGCTGCTGTGTAATCTGAACCACCTCGTCCTAACGTAGTGTTATTCCCCTCCTCATCTGTAGCAATAAAACCTGGAACTAAAAGAATTTTAGAAGAGCAACTATCATTAAAAGACCTTACTTTCCCCTTGCTTTTTTCATGATCAACAACTTCTCTATCGTTTATGTTTTTGGTAAAAAGCAACTCTCTGGAATCTTTTAAAGTTGTTTTAAAGCCCTGTTGATGAAATATTTCTGAGATAATGGTACTGGATAAAACTTCACCATAGCTTGAGATTTTTGCTAAACTTTTATCCGTTAGTTCATTGAGGGTAAACAAAGATTCAAGAATTTCTTCCAGTTCATTGAGCTGTGCTTTTAAGTAACTAATAATAGCACTTTGTTGAGTAATTGGAATAAAGCGCTCGATCAGGCTTAAATGCCTTATTTCTAAAGTTTTTAAATGGATTTTAAAATTAGGTTTTCCTGAACTGGCAAGTTCAGCCATTTCAATCAATAGATTTGTAACACCCCCAAGTGCTGAAACAACGACCCACTGTCTGCCTTTTGATTGGTTAATTATATTTATAACATGGGTGATGCTTTCAGGATCTGCAACAGAAGTACCACCAAATTTTAAAACTTTCATATATAGCACTATACAGCCTTTTTAGATGTTCCAGCTGAGTGTAAAAACAGGCGTAAAAATAAGATTAAATAGTGGGAAGGAAGCAATTTCACCGAAAAAAGCAGTTGAAAATCTACATTAGCAATAAAAGAAAGTGTTTAAAAGCTTAACTCGTTTGAATATTTTCGTTCACTCTTAAACTCAGTGTATCTTCTTCATTGGTATGATCTAATAGAAGGTGATCTCCTTCTTTAATTGAGTTGCTGACCACATTTTCTGCTAAAAGATCTTCGATGTATTTTTGAATTGCTCTGTTTAGGGGGCGAGCGCCATACTTAATATCAAACCCTTTCTCTGCAATGAAATCTTTTGCATTATTTGATATTTCAATCACATAACCTAATTTTTCTATGCGTTTTATGAGTTTTACAAGTTCAATATCCACAATTTTACGTATGTCTTTTTTGTCAAGTGTATTGAATACAACTATATCGTCAATTCGATTCAAAAATTCAGGAGAGAACGTTTTCTTGAGTTCTTTTTCAATTACTCCTTTTTCTATTTCACTTGATTGTGCTTTTTGAGAAGCTGTTTCGAATCCTAAACCTCTTCCGAAATCCTTCACCTGTCTAGCACCAATATTTGATGTCATTATTATGATGGTATTTTGAAAGTTAATTTTTCTTCCCAAACTGTCGGTGAGAAATCCATCATCCAGTACCTGAAGCATCATATTAAAGACATCAGGATGCGCTTTTTCTACTTCATCTAAGAGAATAACAGAATAAGGTCTCGTTCTTACCTTTTCAGTCAATTGCCCCCCTTCTTCATAACCGACATAACCTGGAGGAGAACCTATTAATCTAGAGATGGCGAATTTTTCCATGTATTCGCTCATGTCTATTCGAATCAGATTTTCTTCACTGTCAAAAATTTCTGAAGCGAGTATTTTGGCTAATTGAGTTTTACCAACACCTGTTTGTCCGAGAAAAATAAATGATCCAATTGGTTTTTCTGGTGCTTTAAGACCAGCACGGTTTCGCTGAATAGCTTTAACTACTTTTTCTACTGCTTCATTTTGACCGACTAATTTTGATTCTATAAGTTTAGCCAGTTTAGAGAGTTTGTTCTTTTCGGATTTTACAATCTTTGTTACGGGTACGTTGGTCATCATGGAAACTACATCAGCAATATCATTTTCTGTTACAGTAACACGATTTTGTTTAGATTCTTCCTGCCATTTCTCTTGAGCTTCATAAAGTAGACGTTCCACTCTTTTTTCGTCATCTCGAAGTTTAGCAGCCTCTTCATACTTCTGTTTTTTCACTACAGAATTTTTAAGTTCTCTAACTTCATCAAGTTGACATTCTAAATTGACTATTTCTTGTGGGACACTCATATTGTTAATGTGAACACGAGAACCCGCTTCGTCTAATGCATCTATAGCTTTGTCTGGTAAAAAACGATCAGAAATGTAACGATCTGTAAGTTCTACACAAGCTTTCAGTGCATCCTCTGTATAATTTACGTTGTGATGATTTTCGTACCTTTCTTTAATGTTTTTGAGAATTTCTAGAGTTTCCTCAGAACTGGTTTGTTCAACTAGCACTTTTTGAAATCTTCGTTCCAACGCTCCATCTTTCTCAATATTTTGTCTGTATTCGTCTAGGGTAGTGGCACCAATACATTGAATTTCTCCACGGGCGAGAGCTGGTTTAAACATATTGGATGCATCCAAACTACCTGTAGCACCTCCAGCACCTACTATAGTATGAATTTCATCGATAAAAAGAATGATGTCGTCGTTTTTTTCAAGTTCGTTCATCAATGCTTTCATTCGTTCTTCAAATTGACCGCGGTATTTTGTACCTGCCACCAGACTAGCCAAATCCAGACTCACTACTCTTTTGTTGTAAAGTACTCGAGAAACTTTTTTCTGAATGATACGTAAAGCGAGACCTTCTGCAATAGCAGATTTTCCAACACCAGGTTCTCCAATGAGAAGCGGATTGTTTTTCTTTCTTCTACTTAATATTTGAGAAACGCGTTCGATTTCTTTTTCTCTACCTACTACTGGGTCCAGTTTTTCTTGTTCAGCGAGTGCAGTAATGTCTCTACCAAAATTATCTAAAACGGGGGTTTTAGATTTTTTAGAACTTTTTGACTCTGAGGTAGGGATAAAGGGGTTTTCTTTACCCTCACCTTCGTTGTCTTTTTCTTCTGGAAAAGAAGCAGTAGAAGGTAACTCCTCATAACTATCAGAATCATTGGCTATTAAGAGCTTGAATTGTTCTTTGACAATATCATAATCTATATTCTGTTGTGTTAGTAATTTTGTAGTCGGATCATTTTCATTTCTTAAAATACATAACAATAGATGAACGGTGTTAATCAATTCGCTTTGAAATAATTTTGCCTCAAGAAAAGTCGTTTTTAATGCACGCTCTGCTTGTCTTGTAAGATGAAGGTTTTTTTTGTCTTTTAAAGATTGGAAATCGTCAATCATTGCAGGGTTGAGGATTTCTACTTTGCGTCTTAGTTCTTCAAGGTTTACCTCAATTGCATTTAAAATTGCAATTGCTTTCCCTCCACCATCTCTTAAAATACCCAACATCAAATGTTCCGTTCCAATAAAGTTATGACCTAATCTCAAGGCTTCTTCTTTACTAAAAGCAATAACATCTTTGACGCGGGGTGAAAAATTATCATCCATAGCTTGTTGTTTATTTCCTTGTTACGCAAATAACAGACCAAAGTTTGTTATCCATAGCTAATAGACAAAAAAATATCGTGATTTCAAAAAAAGAAATGGAATTATTTACCACCAAAATTCAGCTAAAAACTGTTAATAATTTTACTAATTATAAGAGTTTATAAATTAAAATTTACTGGCTGATTCCTTATTTTAGCTACATTATTATTTAGAGTTATGAATGACAGCGATAAGCTTATTCCCATAAAGATTGAAGATGAAATGAAGTCGGCATACATTGATTATTCAATGTCTGTCATTGTGTCACGTGCTTTACCGGATGTAAGGGACGGTTTAAAACCGGTGCACCGTAGAGTTTTATATGGAATGCATGAGTTGGGGATACGTTCAAATACGGCATATAAAAAATCTGCACGTATCGTTGGAGAAGTTTTAGGAAAATACCATCCCCATGGGGACAGTTCTGTTTACGACACTATGGTTCGTATGGCTCAGGAATGGAGTTTGAGGTATCTTTTGGTCGACGGGCAAGGAAATTTTGGGTCTGTAGACGGAGATAGCCCTGCTGCTATGCGTTACACAGAGGCCCGGATGCAAAAAATGTCTGAAGACCTCATGGCAGATATTGAAAAGGAAACTGTAGACTTGCAACTCAATTTTGACGACACTTTAAAAGAACCTACCGTACTCCCTACACGAGTTCCAAATTTGTTAATTAATGGTGCTTCAGGAATTGCTGTGGGTATGGCTACCAATATGCCACCCCATAATCTTACAGAAGTAGTGGATGGTACCATACAGTACATAGACAACAATGATGTCACCATTGAGGAACTGATTAAAACCATAAAAGCACCGGATTTTCCAACAGGTGGAACAATTTATGGTTATGAAGGAGTAAAAGAGGCCTTTTTGACAGGTAGGGGGCGCATCGTAATTCGAGCAAAAGCCAATATTGAAGAGGTCAATGGAAGAGAATGTATTATCGTTAATGAAATTCCCTATCAGGTTAACAAGGCAGAGATGATACGTAAAACTGCAGAGCTTGTTAATGATAAAAAAATTGAGGGAATCAGTACGATTAGAGACGAGTCTGATAGAAAAGGCATGCGTATAGTTTATGTGCTAAAAAGAGATGCCGTACCCAATATCGTTCTCAACAAGCTATACAAATACACTTCACTTCAATCTTCCTTTAGTGTCAATAATATTGCTTTAGTTAAAGGAAAACCACAAATGTTGAATCTAAAAGACATGATTCATTATTTTGTGGAACACCGCCATGATGTAGTAGTACGTAGAACACAATTTGAGCTGAGAAAAGCCGAAGAGCGGGCTCATATTCTGGAAGGATTAATCATCGCTTCAGACAACATTGACGAAGTAATAGCACTTATTCGTGGATCTGAAAATGCTGAGGCAGCGAGAGAAAATTTGATTAAAAAATTTGAACTCTCCGAAATTCAAGCTAAAGCAATTGTAGAAATGCGCTTAAGACAGCTTACAGGTCTTGAACAAGATAAATTAAGAACTGAGTATGATGATCTCTTGAAAACGATTGCTGACCTAAAAGACATCCTTGACAAAAAGGATAGACGGATGAATATCATCAAAGATGAACTTCTTGAAATAAAGGGGAAATATGGCGATGAGCGTAGATCGAATATTGAATATGCAGGAGGAGAGTTCAGTATGGAAGATATGATTCCCAATGAAAAAGTGGTCATTACTATTTCACATGCTGGTTACATTAAAAGAACACCTCTAGCAGAATATAAAACCCAAAATAGAGGTGGTGTAGGCCAAAAGGCCTCAACTACTCGAGAAGAAGATTTTTTAGAAGACCTTTTTGTAGGTACAAATCACCAATACATGCTTTTCTTTACTCAAAAGGGGAAGTGTTTTTGGATGCGGGTATATGAAATTCCAGAAGGATCAAAAACAGCAAAGGGTAGAGCGATACAAAATTTGATCAATATTGAGCAAGACGATAAAGTAAAAGCCTTTATCTGTACTCAGGATTTAAAGGATGAAAACTATATTAATAGTCATTATGTGATTATGGCGACTAAAAAAGGACAGGTGAAAAAAACCTCTTTGGAACAGTACTCCCGTCCTAGAACGAACGGTATCAATGCAATAAGTATTCGTGAAGGAGATGAGTTGTTGGAAGCCAAATTGACAACTGGCAACAGTCACGTCATGCTTGCCGTTAGATCGGGTAAAGCCATACGATTCGAAGAAAGCAAAACCCGACCTATGGGGAGGGGAGCATCAGGAGTTCGAGGGATCACTCTTAATGACGAGCAGGACGAAGTAGTTGGAATGATATCCGTAAACGATATGGATGCAAACGTTCTTGTGGTTTCAGAAAATGGTTATGGAAAACGCTCAAGTTTAGAAGATTATCGTGTCACCAACAGAGGAGGAAAAGGCGTAAAAACAATCTCGATTACTGAGAAAACAGGAAAGCTAGTCTCCATAAAAAACGTGACAGATTTAGACGATTTGATGATTATTAATAAATCTGGCGTAGCCATTCGAATGGAGGTCAGTAGTTTACGAGTTATGGGGCGTGCTACACAAGGAGTAAAGCTAATCAACTTAAAAGGTGAAGATACCATTGCAGCCGTTGCCAAAGTAATGAAAGACGAAGACACCATTGAGGATGTAAATGATTTGGAAGTCAACGATGGCACTATTATTGAATAATTAAAATAAATTAATAAAAATGAAAAAATACATTACATTATTATTCCTTCTTTCTTTGTCATTATCATTTGGGCAAAAGAAAGAAATTAAAAAAGCAGAGAAGCTATTTGAAGTAGGAGACGTTCAAGGAGCAGAAGACTTATTAAAGGCGAATGAAGCCCTTTTTGAATCTGCAGATGAAAAAGTACTTCTTCAAAAAACTTACTTAGAGGCTAAAATAGATCTAAAAAATAAAAACTTTGAATCTTCACTTCAAAAATTCCAGGCATATTCAGCCGCAGGAGGGAATGATTCAGAATATCAGAATCTTCTTTTTTCTTTAACAAATGATGTAGTGAATAGCGCAATAGAAGATAATGCTGAGAACCGATTTAAAGATGCTGCCTCAAAATTGTATCTGGCTTATTCTATAAATACCGACACTAACAAAGATTACCTTTATTATGCTGCTTCTAGTGCAGTAAATGGTTCAGCATATGAAATCGCATTGGAATATTACAATACTTTAAAAGAAATCAAGTACGAAGGTATATCAACTCGATATTTTGCTAAAACAGTAGATACAGGAGAAGAAATTGAGTTTTCTGAATCAGAGTACAACATCTACAAGAAGACTAAAGATTATACCGATTTCCGTGAAGAGACCTCAGAGTCTAAATATCCTGAGATTATTAAAAATATTGCTTTGATATATGCTCAGTTAGGGGATAATGAAAAAGCGATGGAAGCTGTTAAAATCGCACGTCAAACGGATCCTAAGGATTTAAACCTGATTTTGACCGAAGCCAATCTTTATATCCAGTTGAAAGAAAACGATCGTTTCGAAGCTTTGATGAAAGAAGCCATTGCACAGGACCCTAATAATGCAACACTTTACTTTAATTTAGGAGTTGTAAATGCTCAGCGTGGAGACAGAGAGGACGCTAAAAAGTATTACGAAAAAACAATAGAACTGGATCCAGATTTTGAATCTGGATATTTGAACTTAGTTTCTTTGATTTTAGAAGGGGAAAGTGCTATTGTTGAGGAAATGAACGGCCTGGGTACCTCTAGAGCTGATAATGCTCGATATGACCAATTAAAATTAGATCGCGAAAATTTATACAAGGAGTGTGTTCCTATCCTAGAAAAGTTGGTAGAGTTAAACAACAACCAAGAAGCAGTGAATACTTTAATGAATATTTATGGAACCCTAGGAAATAACGAAGGTTTTATGAAAATGAAAGGTCTGATTGAGTAATACTGGTGTTTAGCCCTTTTAAACCCTCTAATATGGAGGGTTTTTTTAAATCATTTTTTTGATGATTCTGAGTTTATGTGAGTGTTGTTTTAATTCATCATTATAGATTCCAGTTTGGTCGATTCGATCGATACGAACTTTTCCGTGAGCATGGAGTATGTGGTGATTCTCAAGTAAGATACCTACATGAACTATTTTTCCTTCATCATCATCAAAAAAGGCCAAATCTCCAGCTTCACTTTCTGCTATGAAACTCAACGTTTCTCCAAGTTGAGCCTGTTGTGAGGCGTCTCTGGGGAGAGAATGACCATTCATTCGATAAACCATTTGAGTTAGACCCGAACAATCAATCCCAAGAGGACTTTTTCCTCCCCATAAATATGGAGTGTTTAAGTACAAAGAAGCTGTCTTTAGAAGATTTGATTTTTTTAAAGCACCCTTAAAAGTTGATCCGTCGTAGTGATGCCCCAACCAATTACATGCTCCTACATTACTTCCTAATACTAAGGAGGTAAGCTGGTCATTTTCACTTTCTGCGTAATGTATAAGTTGTGAGCTGTAACTACAAGTTTCAAAAGTTATTTTCTCTGCTTCTTTTTTTGGAAGAAGTTTGATTTGTTTACAATCAATCCAACCTTCGTAATCATCAGCTAAAGTATTTATAAGGAACCACTCTTTTTTTTGTGATATGATTTTAAAACAATCACCATATAGAAGCTGAGAGACCAATTCACTTTTATGAGAATTATCACTTCTCATAGGGACGATACTTAAATGACAAACGCCGAATTCCAAGAGTTACTTTTCAACAAAATTAGTAGTATGTACAAACTACAAAAATAGGGAATTTAAATCCACACTTGTTGAACCCTCTACAAAATAGTGTTTATCATTAGAAGTTTGCGTAGTTTTGGTTTTAAAGTTTTATTACTTGAAATCAATTTGGTATTACTTATTGGATCGTAAGGGGATTATTTTTAAATCACTTTTGCTTTTAACGAGTTCTTTATTCATCTTGTTTATTTTTCCATTAGGAGGGCAATTCAAGTATGAATTCCAAAAAGGAAAAGTGTGGCAATACCCTGATTTTTACGCACCTTTTGATTTTTCCATTTTGAAATCTGAAGAAGAATTAGAAAAAGATAGACAAGCAGTTCTCAGGGAATTGAGGCCCTATTTTAGATCAGATGAAAAAGTTAAAGAAAAAGTATTCGAAGACTATCCAATTCAATTTATGCGATTTTTTGAAGGTGAGGAAAACAAAATAACTTTAGATTCACTTTTTGATTTTGGAGCTCAGCTTTTAGAAGAGATATATGCGTATGGCGTGCTCGCTCCGAATGAAAGTTCTCAAGAGAATATATTTTTGATTCAAGGCCAACTAGAACTTTCACTAAAAGCAGACGATTTGTTTCGTTCTGAGCAGCTATTTTCATTTATTAAGAAGTCTCTAGAAGAAACCTCTCTTTCCCTTTATGAAGATCTTTACAAAGATTTGTTCTTTGAACTGATCGTACCAAACCTTGTAAAAGACGATGCTTTCTTCCAGATGGAAAAAGAACAAGCACTTCAGAACATTTCTCAATCCAGAGGATATGTTGCAAGAGGAGAATTGATAATAGCAGAAGGTACGGTTGTAAATGAAACCGCCTTTGAAAAGTTAGATTCATTACGACAAGAATTCATTTTACAACAGAAGGGTCAAAATTCCTCATGGATCATCTTTGGCTACACGATTTTAATCGTTTTAACTTTTACTCTTCTGTTACTTTTTCTTTACTCTTACCGGTTTGGAATCTATAATAATAATAGAAAATTAACCTTTATATTTTTTAATATACTGATTGTGCTAACTGCAGTAACCTTTACTTTAAATTATAATACTGATGCAATTTTTGCAGTTCCGATCTGTATATTACCACTTATCATTAAGGCTTTTTTTGATGCAAGATTGGGTTTGTTTACTCACGTACTGACGGTTTTATTGATAGGTTTTATTGTTCCCAATAGTTTTGAGTTTGTTTTTCTTCAAATTACTGCGGGTATAGTAATAATACAGTCTGTTGCACAATTGTACCGAAGGGTTAATTTATTTATTTCAGTTGGTCAGATTGTATTAGTGTATTTTATAGGTTATATCGCATTTACTAGCATTCAAGAGGGAAATTTAATTCAATTAAATCCTACACCACTGTTTTTGTTTTTATTGAATGGTTTATTGATGCTTTTTGTTCAGCCAATGATTTATATCTATGAGCGATTATTCGGTTTAGTTTCTGATGTTTCTTTGCTAGAACTTACCGACACCAATACTCCTTTATTGAAGGAATTGTCTGATAAAGCACCCGGAACTTTTCATCACTCTTTGCAAGTGGCAAATCTTGCAGAAGCAGCAGCAAATGAGATCGGAGCTAACGCACTTTTAGTAAGAGTGGGGGCTTTATATCACGATATCGGTAAGCTCAATGCTCCATCTTATTTTTCAGAAAATCAATCCTCAAATTTTTCTCCTCACAATAAACTTTCATTTAGGGACAGTGCTCAATTAATAATCAATCATGTGGAAGAAGGGGTGGCTTTAGCACAAAAATTCAAATTACCCGATCGTGTCATAGACTTTATTCGAACCCATCACGGGACCTCAATTGTATATTATTTTTATAAAAAGCAAGAAGAAATGACCCCTGGTAAAGTTCAAAGGGAAGACTTTTGCTATAAAGGACCTAAGCCATTTTCTAAAGAAACCGCAATACTTATGATGGCAGATTCTGTTGAGGCTGCTTCCAAGAGTTTAAAATCACCCAATGCTGATGAGTTAGAAGAATTTATAGACAAAATTATTGAGGCTAAAAAAGAAGAACACCAATTTGATTCTTCTGATATTACTTTTGCTGAAATAAGTGCCATTAAAAATGTATTGTTTAAAAAGTTAATAAATGTTTATCAGCTTCGTATTGAATACCCTGAATAATATTATTAAAAAGATTGTGTACTTAAAAGGGAACTGCTATTTTTGTCAACCTTTTATTGGAGAGGTGCCAGAGTGGTAATGGAGCAGATTGCTAATCTGTCGACGGGTAACTGTCGCCAGGGTTCGAATCCCTGTCTCTCCGCAACAACTATCCCTATTACATTAAAAAACAATGTTTTAGGGATTTTTTGTTTTTATATTGTACGGTATTTGTACGGCTATTCAATTTTAAAAGCTAAAAGTTTCTATCCAGCATTAACCCAAACACAAGGGCATGGGTTTCAGAAAACAGTTTTTTATTGGAAC
>Ga0181590_10002831_pt1 | contig 14627 bp, 10 predicted proteins | sample 071ome_34_FD_132446 | JGI IMG/M metagenome (GOLD analysis project Ga0181590, IMG submission 132446) | Coastal salt marsh microbial communities from the Groves Creek Marsh, Skidaway Island, Georgia - 071411BT metaG (megahit assembly) | ecosystem: Environmental > Aquatic > Marine > Intertidal... | reverse complement strand
TCGACGATCACGCCGTCCATGTCGAAGATGACGCCGGTGATGTGTTCCAGAGAAGGGTGGGGGGATGTTTCTGATGCCATGATGTGGATGTTCAGTGGGGGGCGCTTGTTGTTTTAACTACCCAGTTTGACGATTCTTTTGAATTCGGCCGAAGTCAGGGGCATGACCGAAAGACGAGAATGACGGACCAATGCGACTTCGCTCAACTCCGGGTCTGCCTTGATCTGAGCCAATGAGACCGGGTGCTTGAGTGGTTTGACCGGTGAAAGATCCACCGCAGACCAGTCACCTTTCTTGGCGGTGGTGTCCGGATAGTGTTCCTTGACCACCTCGGCGATGCCCATCACGCATTTGCCGGTGACACTGTGATAATACAGCACCTGATCTCCCTTTTTCATGGCACGCAGGTTGTTTCGCGCCTGGTAATTGCGCACGCCGGACCAATCTGTCACGCCGTCAGCGACGAATTGATCCCATGCATAAGCCTCCGGTTCCTGTTTCACCAACCAATATTTCTTAGCCATAAGGCGTCCTATTTCAGAGGGGATCGAAGATTTTGCAACGAAAAGTTTTGTTGTTTTTGGACAGTCGCCGCAGTCGCGGGATCTGCGAGATGAACTGGATTTACAGGATGGGATGTGTGAAGGAGTGGGCTTGGGGTCTTATTGAACATCGTGTTAGTGGATCGATCGACCGTGAAGTAGGTGGGACGTGCCGTCCCCGGCGCGTCACCCTTTAGGTTTTCGTCAGCAAAATAAATTCAGAATGGTAAGCCAAAAACTATCCAACCTCCCCGCCATCCTGTGCATCCTGTTAATCCTGTCAAAAATAACACGTCAATTTCCGTTCTTGGCGTCCATGTCGATCCGCCAGAGCTTGCGTTGAGTGCGCCACACCATCACCACGAGGCCTGCCAGGATGCTCCAGAAAAAGATAGGAACCGTCACCGGCCACCAAGCAGTTCCCAAGAACACGATGGACGCATTGAGCGCAATCACAATGATGCGAATCTCTGTGGGGCCTATGCCGAAGAAATAGATCTCAAATTCATTGGTGGCGGCAAAAGACAGAAAGGAACTCACCATGTAACCGCTTGCCATCACCAGGATGCCAACAAAATACCAGGTCAAACCCGGAGGGGAGATCATCATGTAACCCACCACCAAGGAGGACTGGAAAATGTAATCCAGAAAGTGATCCATGTAGTAGCCCCACTTGATGAGTCCCGTCTTCCGGTAACGACCCACGGCACCGTCGAACAGGTCGCTGAAATACTGGGCAATCACCATCAAGGAAACCAGCCAAAGCCAGTTTAGATTGTTCTTTGCCTGCCAGCAAAACACCAGAATCAGGCCGGACCAAATCAGTGTCAGATAAGTCAGATGCCATGTTTCGATCCAGGAAGGCAGTCTCGGAACCCATTTGCCCCGAAACCGATCCTCCCACCGGGTCATGATGGATGCACCGACTTTCTGATCCCCCTTGAAAACCTGCTTTGCCATGTCCGGACCATAGCCCTTCCCAAAAGAGCGGGGTAGAAAAAATTCAAAAAACACTTGCAGCGAGCCCGGACATTTTTTAGTTTCTCGCTTCCTATTGGCGCACCCGTAGCTCAATTGGATAGAGCGCCTGACTACGGATCAGGAGGTTTGGGGTTCGACTCCCTACGGGTGTACCATTTTTTTTTCTAACCACAGATTGCGCCGATTCTCGCAGATTTTTTTCTCACGCAGGGGCGCAGAGTTGTTTTCATTTTGTTGACAGGATTCACTGGTTGAACAGGATGTATCTTTCAAATGCTGGTTGATTCATCATGATTGGGCGATTTCTTTTTTTGTTGGTGACCATTTCTGTAGGGGGCGGTGGGATTCTATTGCAGGCTGGTGTTTCCAAACCGAATGTCATTTTCATCTTTGTCGATGATCAGGGTTATTACGATTTGGGGTGTTATGGCGCGACGGAAGTCAGGACTCCGAGAATCGATGCGATGGCGAAGGAGGGTGTGCGGTTTACGGATTACTATGCTGCGGCTCCGATTTGTAGTCCTTCGCGGGCGGGGTTGTTGACCGGGTGTTATCCTCGACGGGTGGGGAATCACATCTGGGTGCATCGGGCGGATTCGTCTTCCGGATTGAATCCCGGCGAACTCACTATCGCGGAGTTGTTCAAGGAACAGGGCTATGCGACCGCTTGTGTTGGTAAGTGGCATTTGGGATTCCATGAGCCGTTTCTTCCGCGCAATCAGGGGTTTGATCATTATTTTGGTCTGCTTCATAATCTGGATCCAGTCGAAGTGGTTTATTTTGAAGGCGAGGGCGGGGTGCCGTTGATGCGTAATGATGAGGTTGTGAGGCGTCCGGCTGATCCGGCGGAATTGACCAGGCTCTACACGGATGAGGCGTTGCAGTTTATCGAACAGAACAAGGAACATCCGTTCTTTCTCTATCTTCCCCATACCATGCTTCACAATCCGCTGGGAGTGAGTGAAGATTTTAAGGGGCGTTCGAATTGGGGGGAATATGGTGATGCGATTCAGGAACTGGATTTTCATGTTGGGCGAATCTTTGATGCTCTGGAGGAGTGGGGGCTCGAGCAGAATACCATGGTGGTCTATGCATCGGATAATGGGCGAGGTCCGGGCCGAACGCCTGAGCAGAAGATACGGGGGCGCAAGTTATCAACATACGAGGGCGGCATTCGTGTGCCTGCCATTGCGTGGGGGCCGGGCTTGGGCGTGAAAAGTGGTCGGGCTACTTCTGCTGTGGTGCGTGCCATGGATTGGTATCCGACTCTGGCCACGTTCGCGGGGATTAAAGTGCCGGAGGGGATTGTTATGGATGGGCGCGATATCAGTCCCTTGCTGAAAGGTGAATCAGACCTTGTTCCTCCTCCAGGAAAAAGTGGCGCGCTCAATGGCTCGGTGCCACTTCGGCGAAGGTGGGATCCTCCTGGGGAGTGGGCTCCACTTATTTCGAGGGAGGAATATAATGATGCTTTTTTCTATCATGGCAGCCAGGGGGCTTTGGCGGCTGTGCGTTGGGAACGTTGGAAGTTGTTTTTGAATCCCGTGCTTCAACTTTACGATTTGGAAGCGGATCCGGGAGAATCCAAGCCCGTTCGCAATGGCGCTATCATTCGCAAGTTGCGGGGCATGGCGGTTTTGTTTCAGGAGGAGATGCGGTTGGATGCACGGCCGGCTGGGGAGGTTTTTGTGGGGCGTTAGATTTTTTGTTCTCTCACAAAGGCACCAAGGCACGAAGGTTGAGGATTGTTAATGTGCTGTTATAAAATGAGTGTTGTTTTTGTAATTAAAACAACATCAAGATGTTGTTGATTTAGTTAACTTTTTGTGTTTCTCTTGATTGCATGAGTAACAATCAAAGTGAGGGAAAAATTTGCGTCATTTGTGGTCAGGATTGCTCCGATGCCCCGCGATTTAAGGATGATCAGGGGCGGTATCAGCATGAGTCTTGCTACCATTCGAGTCAGCAGTCGGAGCCACCTGCTCCTGCCGTGCCGCCTCCTGCCTCCCATTCTTCCCTTCGAATGGCATCTTCACATTCTGCTGCTGAGAAACCCAGAGCTGCCGCACCGGTCGTGCCTCCAAGGCGATCCAGTCGCAGAAGTGAACTCAATATGGTGAGCTTGTTGTTCTCTTTTGATGGACGTGTTTCGAGATTGCAATATTGGCTTGCTTGTATCGGGCTCAATTTCGTGAGTTTCGTCATTGCGGTGATTGCTGAGGTGACGGGATTTTTGATCATCGGGATACTGACGCTGGTGACTCTTTGGTCAATGATTTGCTTCAATATCAAAAGATGGCACGATCGGGATAAGTCCGGGTTTTGGATTTTTATCGTTCTCATTCCTGTCATTGGGTGGATCTGGGCTTTTATAGAGATGGGGATACTGAGAGGGACGGTTGGCGTTAATCAATACGGTGATGATCCAGTCGGGTGACCTGTTGGTCTGCTGAAGAGGGGGTTCAGGTTCCATTTGGATCGTTTTGGGAGGCGAAACACCTTCTGCTGGATTTGATGCTACCTACTTGACCCGCTCTGCTGTCTGGGTGAACATGCCTGCATGCGAATGCTGATACCAAACCCAACATTTTTTTTCACTTGTTGGGTGTCTGTTTTTCCTGCTTGTGGGACTATCTCAGCGTCAGATCCTCTGACTGAGGCGGTTCCGACAGGAGTAGGTGTGGCTTTCATTCAGCAGTATTGCGTGGATTGTCATCAGCCTCCCAAGCCGAAAGGTAAGCTTGATTTAACTTCCTACTCCACAAGAGAGAGCATCATTGCCGATGGCCTTGAGTGGGATAAGCATCTGCATCGTGTGCGGGATGGGGATATGCCGCCGGATGATGAGGACGTGCCCTTGCCCGGAGTGGAGGAGCGTATGGCGTTTGTTGACTGGGTGCAGTCGACTTTGCGTGAAGCGGCTTGCGCCGACGGCGTGCAGCCGGGGCCTGCGCTTGTTCGGCGTTTGAACCGAAGTGAGTATTCGGCTTCGGTGCGGCACCTTCTGGACGTTCACTTCGATGCGGGTGAAGCGCTGCCCAGTGACGGAGCAGGGGGGGAAGGTTTTGATAATGCGGCTGAAACACTTTTTATTTCTCCCATTCATGCTGAGAAATACCTCGAAGCCGCACGATCCGCCGTTGAGTATGGTTTCGCCGACACACGATCCAGTCGTCGTTTTCTGATTGCTCAACCTGATGAAAACACCACTCCTGCCGAAGCTGCTCGCAAGGTGTTGGAGCGATTTCTGCCAAATGCCTTTCGTCGACCGGTGAGTGATGAAGAAATGGGTGAATACATGGGTTTGTTTGAAACTGCTTTTGAAGCGGATGGATCGTTTTCAACGGCCATGCAATTGACGCTTTCTGCGGTGTTGGTTTCTCCGAAGTTTCTTTTCATCATGGAAGAGCCTGTCGAAGGGGCCGAGCCGGTACCTTTGCAAGGGCACGAACTTGCCACGCGCCTGGCCTACTTTCTCTGGGGCGCTCCACCGGATGAACATCTGATGCAGCTGGCTGCCGAGGGGAAACTGCATGATTCCGAGGTGTTGCAGAGTGAGGTGGTGCGTATGTTGAAGGATCCGCATTCACGCAAAGTCCGTAATTTTGCCCAGAATTTTGTCGAGCAATGGCTTGGAACCCGCGCACTGGGGCGTGAGTTCAAACCGGACGCCTCCATCGAAGGGTATGACTCCGAGTTGGAAGGCGGGATGAAGTATGAACCGGTTTTCTTCTTCCATGAGGTGCTTACAGAGAACCGTCCTTTGCTGGACTTGATCGATGCGGATTACACCTACATCAACCGTCGCCTGTCCCGTCACTACAAGGTCAAAGGCGAGTTTCGCGAACAACCCAAACGGGTGGAGATTGCGGATGATCCGCATCGTGGCGGGCTATTGAGCATGGCGGCCGTGCTGGCAGTCTCCTCTCACCCGCATCGCACCAGTCCTGTGCTGCGGGGTAAATGGATTTTGGAAACTTTAATTGGCGAACCACCCCCTCCGCCACCTCCCAACGTTCCCTTGCTGGAGGAAGACTCCGAAACGGCACAGCCTCAGTCCCTGCGTGAACGGTTGGAGAAGCACCGTGAAGATCCTACTTGTGCCACGTGTCATGACCGGATTGATCCTTTGGGATTTAGTTTGGAAAATTACGATGTGCTTGGAAGGTGGCGGGATACGGTTGGTAACCAAAAAGTGGATGCCAGAGCCACCATGCCCGATGGCACCGAATTTGAAGGGCCAGAGCAATTGAAACAAATTCTGATGGATCGGAAGGATCAAATCGTGCGGCATCTGACCAAAAAAATGCTGGGTTATGCGCTTGGTCGCGGTTTGACCTATGAAGATTATTGTACGGTGGATCAGATCGTGGAGGATCTTAAGGCCAATGGCTATGCCTCACATCGCATGTTGATGGGCATTGTCGAAAGCGTTCCTTTCCGATATAAAGCTGCTTCCAGGCATTGAATTAATTGAGATCGAGTTGAGTCCATAGAACACGCTTATGCATATCACAGGTCAGACCAAACCCATTTCACGACGTACTTTGCTCAAAGGAGCCGGAGCTGCACTGGCGTTGCCGTGGCTCGAATCCATGATGTCGCCCCGTCTATTGGCCCAGCCAGAAGAAGGCCCCCGTCGTCTCGGAGTCTTGTTTCAACCGAATGGGGTTCGCGAAGATCAATGGACGCCCGAGGGGGAGGGAACCGATTTCAAATTGTCCAAAACGCTTTTCCCCCTCGAAAGTCTCAAGGATAAGCTCCTGATCCCTACCAACCTGTGGAATCAGGCCAGTAACGTGGGCGATGGCCACTACGTCAAGACATCCGGTTTTTTGACCTGTCAGACAATCAGCAAGTCCCTGGGATTTGATTTGAACAGCAACGGCGTTTCGATGGACCAGATCGCCGCTCGAGGGATCGCCGGCCAAACACCTTTGCCCTCGCTTGAATTGGCAATAGCACCGGTAAGTATCGGAGTGGACACCAACGTGGGATACACGCGTGTCTACGGATCGCATATTGCGTGGAGCCGGCCGACGCGTCCTTTGGCCCGAGAGATCAATCCAAGGCTCGTTTTTGAGCGTTTGTTCCGCATCACCAATCCCAAGGAAGGTGGCGGTCAGCAGGATCGTTTGCTTTTGGACCGTGTGTTGGGGGATGCCAAACAGCTGCAACGCCGGGTCAGTCATGAGGATCGCGCGCGAATCGATGATTACCTTGAGTCCGTTCGTGCCCTGGAACAGCGTGTTGAGCAGGCTAGTCAACCGGAAGGCGTGTCCTGGCAACCGGCGGTGGATATGGATCCAACCGTCAAACCCGATGGCATTCCCCGGGAGCATGCAGAACATGTGCGTTTGATGCTCGACATGATGGCGCTGGCTTTTCAGACCGACAGCACGCGTGTCACAACTTTCATGTTTGGGAATGCGGTCAGTAACACCAATTTTTCGTTTCTGGACGGAGTCAGCTCAGGGCACCACAGTGTCTCCCATCACGAAAACAAGGAGGAAAACCTCGTTCAGTATCAATTGATTGCCCAGTGGCACGTGGAGCAATATGCCTACCTCCTCAACAAACTTCACAACATGCCCGAAGGGAAAAGTACCGTGCTGGATCATTCAATGATCATGTTTGGTTCCGGTTTGCGGGACGGCAACAAGCACAGTCCACGCAACCTCCCCCTCGTGATCGCGGGATCTGCGGGTGGTCGTATCAAGACAGGGCAACACCTGGTGCAGGGTCCGAATACCCCGTTGGCGAACCTGTATTGCTCCATGTTGGAGGCGTTTGGTACTCCAGTGGAGCAGTTTGGGGACAGCACAGAGAAACTGCCCGGGGTTTTGGTTTGATGTTCTTTTGGCTTCCCATTGTGAGCCGAAATGAAATTTGGAAGCCACAGGTAGATCGGATCAGCTTGTCCCGTCACTGCGTGGATCTCGATCCACCCGCGAATGGTAGCGATGCGGATCTGGGGTGTTCGAAAACCGAAGGCTTCCCGAAACGGAGGCGTTTGGGATATCGGAAGCCTCAAGGCGACGCGCCAGGGACGGCACGTCCTACCTATTCAGGATTTTTTGCATCCTGGTAAACAAAAAAGCGGCCCCGAAGGGCCGCTGTGAAAATTCAATATGAAATGTCAGGCGATGATTATACGTCGCCGAAGATGGATTTGCCATCGGAACGAAGGTCTTGGCAGGCTTCAGCGATGCGGGCGGCCATGCCTTTTTCTCCAGCTTTCAGATAGCTGCGTGGATCGTAGACTTTCTTATTCCCGATTTCCCCGTCGACTTTGAGGATACCGTCATAGTTTTTGTAGAAATGATCGGCGATCGGGCGGGTGAAGGCGTATTGGGTGTCGGTATCGACGTTCATTTTCACCACACCGTAGTCGAGGGTTTCACGGATTTCAGACAGCAGGCTTCCGCTGCCACCGTGGAACACGAGGTCCATTTCAGCTTCAGCACCATATTTGTCAATGACTGCTTTCTGGCCATCTTTGAGGATTTCAGGACGCAATTTGACGGCTCCAGGTTTGTAGTGACCATGGACATTGCCGAAAGTGGCGGCGAATGTGAAGCGACCGATCGGGTGCAACGCTTCATAAACAGCCAGCATGTCTTCCGGGGTGGTGTAAAGGTGTTCCTCCGGGGTGTCTTCCGTGCCGGCGGCGCCGTCTTCTTCGCCACCCACGACACCGGCTTCGACTTCGAGGATGATTTCGTTGTCGGCAGCCAGTTTGAGGTATTCTTTTGAGAGAGCCAGGTTTTCTTCCAAAGGAAGAATGGATGCGTCGAGCATGTGGTTTTGGAACAGGTTGTTCTCACCTTTTGCGCGACGAGCGGCTGTGGCTTCGATCAGGGGTTTCAGGAAGTCGCCAGCATTCTTGGGTTGGCAGTGGTCGGTGTTCAGTGCAACGAGTACGTCATATTGTTCCGCCAGACGGTGAGCCGCTTCTGCCAGAATGATGGTTCCTTTGGTGGCGTCCTTGTTGTTCAAACCGGAGGCGAATTGTCCTGCCCCGGTGGAAAACTGGATGATGCCGTCGGATTTCATATCCGCAAAGGCTTTGAAGGCCGCGTTGAGCGTCATGATGCTCGTACAATTGATGGCCGGGTAGGCGTAGGAACCCTTCTGCGCTGCGTCCAACATAGCAGCGAATTGCTTGGGAGTGGCTATAGGCATAGAATTATGATGCTAATAATTATTCGATTTCTGATTCAAAAACCCCAAATTGGGGCTGTTTCAAGCTAGTAATTTAGGTCAGGACACCGCAATTGAAAGCAAAAAAAGAAGTCCAACATCTGAGGCGGGGGGGCTGTTCACAAAATGGAAACTCACTATCGGAGGGGTAAGCTCCGTCTTACACCCACTTCAAACCTCAGAGCCTGGATACCATTTTTCGGCAACAATGGAAGCGCCACAGCTGTTCGATCAACTTCAGTCTCCCCACGTTCCATTTCTGGTGCTCAGGAGTGTCTCTAGGAAAAAGTTTGGGACCGGGTGGAACCGATCCCTCCATGCGTCAAAATCTTCTGTTACTGGGCATCTGTTTTTGGTTAAGTAACCGCATACCCAGTAGCATCATTATGAAAATCAGTCGACGCAATGCATTGAAGACCACTGCTGCAGGTGTGAGCAGCCTGGTTATTAGTAAGGACTTTTTAAAAGCCCAGGACGCCGCCAAACCTTACGGCAACGACTTTCCCAACCTTGAATCTCTGAGCACCGGCGAGTGGTGGAAGCGACCCGGCAATCTGGAAACACCACTCAAAACGGGCAAAAAAGCCGCGCCCCCCAACCTGAATGTCCCTCGGGACCAAGTGGTTTGCTTTGCTCTCTATGCTCACCAGGACGGTGTGCTCAAGATTACCGGGCAATTGTTTCCGCTAAAACCCGGCGAAGTGCGTGAAGCCCGGCTCGAGTTTAAGTTCCCTGGTCAGAACTGGAAGGAAGTCGCACGGGCGGAGGTCCTGTATCCCGGCTGGGATGTGCATTTCCGTGTCGAGGATTGGGACAACACGCAGGATGTCTCCTATCGGGTGTTACATGGTGAAAAGGCGCAGTTTGAGGGATTGATTCGAAAAGATCCAAAGGACAAAAGTGAAATCGTCGTCGCCAACCTTTCCTGTAATTCCAGTCGAACAACCGGTCCTCGCAGCGAAATTGTCGAGAACCTGCGTCGCATCGATCCTGATTTACTGTTCTTTGGGGGGGACCAGACTTACCGCCATACGGAGCATACGGCAGGCTGGATTGAGTTTGGCTTGCAGTACCGCGATATCATTCGTGACCGTCCAACCGTTTCCATTCCAGATGACCATGATGTCGGCCATCCGAATGTCTGGGGGGAAAACGGCATTGTATCCACCATCGCGGGGAATGCGGACGGTGGATACAAGTTTCCAGTCAAGTATGTGAACCTGGTGCAGCGTCAACAAACCTGGAACCTGCCCGATCCCGTGGATCCGGACCCGATCAAACGGGACATTGGCGTTTACTTCACCAGGATCACGGTGGGGGGGGTTGATATGGCTGTTTTGGAAGATCGCAAATTCAAGACCGGTCCGGCGGGAAAGATTCCTCAGATGGGGCCGCGTCCGGATCATATCAATGATCCCAGCTACGATCCCAAAACCATTGATTTGCCCGGTCTGGAGTTGCTGGGGCAGCGCCAAGAGAAATTTTTGGAACAATGGTCCGAAGATTGGACCGGGGCTGAGATGAAAGGGGTGTTATCCCAAACAGCATTCTGTGGTGCGGTTCACATGCATGGGAACCGCAACAATCGCTTGCTGGCTGACCTCGATTGCAATGGATGGCCGCAGACACCCAGCCGCCGTGCGCTTGCCTTGATTCGGCGTGCCTGGGCGGTGCATTTGTGCGGCGATCAGCATCTGGCGGTCGTGGTCAAACACGGGATTTCCGAACACGGTGACGGGCCTTATGCCTTCACTGGACCTGCATTGGTCAACACGATTTACGGGCGCTGGTGGCATCCTGAAGACGAAAAGCCGGGCCCCAACCCGGTCCCGAACAGTCCATTGCCATGGACGGGCGATTTCAAGGACGGACTGGGTAATAAGATTTCAATGCTTGCCTATGCCAATGCCGAAGACATCAGTGACGAACGTAAGCGTGCGGATGGTTTCGGAATCGTTCGTTTCAACAAGAAATCGCGCGAAGTGATTTTTGAATGCTGGCCTCGATTCTGTGATGTGCGGGATGGCGACAAGGCCCAGTTCGCAGGCTGGCCGATCACCGTGAAACAGGAGGCCAATGACGGTCGTAAAGTGGCGGGTTACCTTCCGGAATACGTGTTTGCAAACGGAAAAGATCACGTCGTTCAGGTCATCAATGAGGCAAACGGTGAAGTGCTTTATACGACTCGGTCACACAATGGCCGCATCCAGCCCAAGGTGTACTCTGATGGTAAACATACAGTGAAATTCGGGAAGAATGTTCCAAATGCCAAAGCGCTGAAGGGAGTCATGCCACAGTCTAAAGAAAAGGCAGGTAGCCAGACGATAGAAGTGTGATTCCAAATGTAGCCGCTTTCCCAAGAAAGTGGCCAGATGCATGAGATGATGCCGAAATGATTGCTTGGGTGCCACGCTTTGGCAAGCGCGGCTGCGTGGGGGGCTTCACAAGCAGGTGGGGATTGGGGAGTAATAGGCCGAGTTTTGGAGAAGCTTGGGTGCCACGCTCTGGCGAGCGCGGTTACGTGGGCACTTTCTCAAGAATGTGGCTTCAATGGGCATTCTACAAACCGTGATTCCCCGGCCGGGATGGTCAGTTCGAACCAGCCGTTTTCCGTAGGGAACATTTTGGTTTCGGTCATCCATTCCATGGCGGAGGAATGTGGGAACCCGGGTTTGATCCGGACGTTGATTGCGGCAGCCTCATGAACCTCGGCGGGTTGACTGCCTGTTTTGAAAACACCGTCGTTGTTGACGAGTTCGATCACCCAGCCTTTGGTGTTGCGATTGATCTGGTACTGCACGGGGTCACCTTCGAGTTCGAACGGTAGCATCTCCCGGCTGATACCCGCCAGTTTCTCGTCGGAAATGAGCGCGGGGCGTTTTGTGTCAGGATGTGTAATTGGAGTAAGAACTTCGACTTTACCTGCTGCATGTAGTTTGTTCATCCCTTCTTCACCAATGGCCTCCTCATGACGTGCATGCATCAGGATGCGGCTGCCCGCTTTGGCGGCTTTTTCCAACTCGAACAAAAAGAAACGCGAAAAGCGCATCTCGCCGGCGAGCAGGATACAACCATAACGACTCATCGTCGCACCCGTAACCGTGTTCAGCATGACGTCCGCCATTTCGCCGAAGGGAGTGGGGTTGAGATATTCGTTCTCAGGATTGGGTGCTTTGTCGGGATATTGAAATCGTTTGTTGGAGAAATACAACTGGCGTTCCATCAAATCGAAAATTTCCCAATCACCTTCCGTTCGTTCCAGAACGCCCCAGGTGCGTTCATGGAAGGGCGCGTATCCAGCCAGATGGTCCAGTACGACGAGCAGGGGGGTGTAAGGGTTGCCGCGATCATGGTTTTGCATGAAGGTGTGGATGCGTTTGGCCGTTTCACCGTGTTCGGTCAGGGGCCATGGACTCTTGTTGTCCTCGAAGAAAATGCTGATGCTGTTTTCAGGTGTTACCATGGCCGCCCCGGCAAACCAGGCGTGCAACCACATGCGGCGATACAAACTGAGTGAATGCCCGGCATCCAATCCCGAGGTGATGGAGCCTTCCTTTTTGAGCGGTCCCCTGGTCGTGACGCTGGGACCGAACCACGGGCTCACTTGCACGGTCCAGGGAATGTTCCATTGACGCGATGCGCCGCGCGCAAAAGCAAACTTGGACTGTGTGAAACGAATGTTTTCTCCGACCTCCAACCCAATCGCAGAAGCACCCCATTCAGCCGCGTATGCTTCATAGTGGGAGTGTCCGGTTACGCTGATCACGCGTCCGCTTTTGGCTTGCCGATGCCAGTAGAAGTATTCCCTCAGCTGATCGTAACAATCCTGGCGTGAACCGGGCATGGGGGAATACCCGCGTTGTTCCCTTGGAACCAGGAATGTATTAATCTGCTCCTCAAAATCATCTCCCAATACCGCCTTCCACCAACCTTCACTGGATGTCAACTGATGGAAATGATACCCCCACTCACCCAATTGAATGGCACCGAACTGGCCTGCTCGATCCAAGACCCGCAATGCTTCCTCGCCTGCCGGATCCAATACGCTGGTGCCGCCTTTTACCTGCATGCGACCGCCATCCGGAGGGTAACAAACCACCGGCCAACCAGCATGCGCGATGACGTCCAAGAGTTTGGCGGATTGGGCGCCCGCGCCCGGGCCGGGGTCAAAGCCATTGCCCAGATTGGATTCCTTCATGAAAGCGATCAGATTTTCCAGTTCGTCGACATTTCCCGGAGAACCATAAAGCGAGAATACAACTGAAGATTGCCCTGGGAGTAAACGAGGCATCAGCAGGGGGTTGCCCTCTGATTGAGCTGCAAACGTGACGAACGATGACAGAGATAACATCAAGCCAGTTGTCGCAGTCGATAGACTTATTTGGAAAAGGGATCGCATCGGTCACTTATGCAGAGCAAATCAAGGCACGTCAATCAAAGTGAAGGAAAACGATTCATTATCCACTCGAAAGTAGAGATTTGAAATGCCACACTTTCGCACATGTCCATATCCTTTTTGAAAACGAAAGATCTCATCCCGCAGTCTATTCTGCGCATTGGGTGTGCAGTCTTGATTTTCACGTTGCTGCAGCAGTCGTGTCTGGCGCAAGGGCAGGATCAACAAGTGAACGTTTTTCGCTCAGCCGATCTGCCTCCGGTGATGCGTTTTTTGGATGGTACCCCTGTGGAAACGCAGGAGGATTGGCAGCGTCGCCGGGAAGAAATAGCCCGTCTGTGGTGTGAAACCTACATTGGTCATTTTCCGGAGGAAACGCCCGACCTCCTGGAAGTGCATGTGGTCTCGGAAACACAGCGTCAGGACGGTGTGATAGTACGCAATGTGCGGCTGGTGTTTGATGCCGGGAATCAGACTGCTTGCGATCTTCGTATTTTATTGCCGCCCATTGACACAAAGCGCTCTGATCAGGCTCTGCCATTGTTGTTGACCCAGCCCAGAAACTACCAATTGGCATGGGGTGAGGCTGCGGTGAAGCGTGGTTATATTGTCTGTTACTACCCGGGAGTGGATTACAATCATCGTGAACAGGACTTTCCCGGATTTGAAAACACCTGGAAGAAATTCAAGGATGCCTATCCGGATGCCACCTGGTCTTCGTCACTTGCTATTCAATCATGGATCGCCGGAAGGGCATTGGATTATTTGTTGAGCGAACAGTTCGATCGAAAAGTTCATCCCGAGCAGGTTGGCATCATTGGTCATTCACGGTATGGAAAACAGTCGCTGTATGCGGCTGCGTTCGATTCCAGAATCAAAGCCGTTGTTTCACGAAGCGCCGGGTCGCCTGCTGCTGCAGGGTATCGTTTTACGGGGCGGGATACGTTCATGGAAACGGTCATGGATGCTCCGACAGAATGGGCTTTGCCGGGTTTGAAAACTTATTTTGGACGCGAGCACGAACTGCCTGTTGAGAGCAATGGCTTGCTGGCTTTGATTGCGCCACGTGCCTGCATGCTTCATACGGCACACAATGACGGAAGTGATCCCACCTTTGCCGTCGAGAGGACTTATCTTTCCGCCAAGCGCACCTACCGGTTCCTGGGGCACTCAGACAAGCTGGCCCTGGTCTATCGAGAAGGAAACCATAATCCCATCACCGAAGAACACATCGCTGTGAATCTGGATTGGTTTGATTGGAATTTCGGGCGTGGCGACATCGAACGGAGTCGTTTTCCAGAGAAGTTGTTGCACCGTTTTGACTGGGAAGCTTGGCGAAAGCAACAAAGCCACGATGCCATGACATCTCCTGACAGTGAATCATCTTTGTCCGGTCGATTACAGTGGATGTTCGGCGAGGCGCCCGCTTGGGCAAAGGAGTCCGGTTCGTCACATCCATTGACAATCCTCAAGGAAGAAGATTACGGCGTGGCGTTGTGGTCACG
>Ga0181590_10002829_pt1 | contig 14633 bp, 5 predicted proteins | sample 071ome_34_FD_132446 | JGI IMG/M metagenome (GOLD analysis project Ga0181590, IMG submission 132446) | Coastal salt marsh microbial communities from the Groves Creek Marsh, Skidaway Island, Georgia - 071411BT metaG (megahit assembly) | ecosystem: Environmental > Aquatic > Marine > Intertidal zone... | reverse complement strand
CGCAGAAATGGCGGGTTTTTCAAGAGTGCTGGGAGGATACCATATTCAATCTGACAATATCGAAGGATTGATTCTGGGCAGAAAAGTGGCAAATCATGCCTACCAATTTTACCTTAAACACATAGGGAGCTAATTTTTAACAACTTCCATTTTCAAAATAGACATACCCTTAAAGCCTTCTCTTTATTGGAGTTAAAAAACTATTTCAAAGGATTGAGACAACTACTATTTTTATCTATTGCGCTAATTATTAATCCAATACAATTTTTTTATATCAGGATTTAACTCTATTTTTAAAGGATAATATGAACTATTACGCTGGATTATGAAAAAAATTAAACAAATTATGCCCCTTTTCGTAGCCGTATTATTTTTTCTTTATGTAGGAGAAGTTAAATCGGCTGAAAAAACGAATCAAGAATTTGTTTACCTATGCAATAAACCAGGACAAAAATGTTACTATATCATCCCTTGCGAAACACTCAGAGAGACCTGTAATAAAGTAAATGGTAAGTTATTTAAAGTCCCGCTTCAAAGGGCAATTCAAATGAAACGTACAGCATGCGAATGCAAGGAGGGTACAGACTAAAATACGTTATTCCTCAACTTCAGAAGGCTGAATCACAGCTGAACTTTTTTGACCAAAATTAAACCGTAACACTATTTCATGCGTATTGATTTTTAATGCTGACAATCCGCTGTCCATAGGAGTTTCGTACGCATATCCTACCTCGATAAAATCCACCACTGCAACAGTAGCCAAAAAACCCAACGAATTGTTGGTTCTGTATGAGACACCAAAATTCAAATTGTTTTTTATGGAAAGAAGGGCAACAAAATCAGCCGTAGTTTTTAAGTCAGATACAGACCGAATCAAAATACTTGGTTTTAAATAAAGATTTTCATTGAGTGTAAACGTAAAACCACTGCCCAAGTAGGTGTGTATTCGGTCTGTACTAGTTTCAGAAAATTCAAAAGTATCAATTGAATTAAATAAACGAGGAATAGAAAAACTAAACCAAAAAGATGAAGTTTGGAGTAAGGTGCCAATTCCTAGATTTGGATTCACTCGAGAAAATGCATTTTGTGCCGGGTCATTTTCAGACCCTAAACTGGTTAACCCTATAAGATTTGCCTTAAAAAAAGTTGCTCCTGCTTTTAGACCTAGAAACAAAGCTGAGTTTTCAGAAACTTTTAATCGGTAGGAAAAATCAATATAGGAAGCGGTATTTCTTTCTACAAAAAAGTTATTGGAAATAAAGGACAGTCCTAGGCCAATGTTTTTTCCTCTTTCCGACGAAAAGGTCATCACTTGAGTTTTGGGTGAATTTTCTATAGAAACCCATTGATTGCGAGTAGTAAAAGCTGCTGTATTTGCACCCTCAGCTCCTGCATAAGCAGGGTTAATTAAACTCATTTGATAATTGAAATTTGTAAGAAAGGGTTCTTGTTGAGCGTAACTAAAAAATGAAAACAAATACAGCAGTAGAGTGACCTTTCTCATGGATTATCGTGTCAAATATATCCAGCCTTGGTATTCCGTGGTTCCGTTTCCATCAGCATCAACTCGATACAAATAGCTCCCTTTTGGAAGAGGATTGCCGTTTGCAGCTCCCTGCCAATTGTTCTTGTATTCTTCGGCATAAAAGACCATATTCCCAGCACTATCATAAACCCAAACTTTATTGTTTGGATACCGTTGAATCTCTCCTATTTCAAAGTTGTCGTTAATTCCATCTCCATTGGGGGAGAAAAATTCTTGAAAAACCAGTTTGATGTGATTTTCATCATCAATAAACTCTTGAGTCGGGTTATACAAATCAGGTGCATTATCAAAATCATTATTTATTCCGTCACCATCCCGATCAAAATCAATAACATCTGGAACAAAATCTCCATCTAAATCCGAAGGGAAGTCATTTGGATCCAATGGATTTGTTCCAATAGCATTCTCATCAAAATCAGAGAATCCGTCGTTATCATTATCAAGGTCCTCATTATCTCCAATAGAATCATTGTCCGAATCTAGCCACTCGTAGGGATTATAAGGGAAGGAATCTATCGTATCGGCGTATCCGTCGTTATCATCATCTGGATCACTATTATCTCCGATACCGTCTCTATCAAAATCTGTAGATTCGTTGGGGTCATTTGGGAATAAATCTTGAATGACGTAGTTTTCAGCCCAGTTAACATCTATATCCGGTATTCCATCGTTGTCATCGTCGGTGTCCAGATTGTCCCCTATACCATCTTGATCAGCATCAATCCATTCGGCTGGGTTGGAGGGAAATTGATCGTCTTCATTTAGATACCCATCATTATCAATATCTCCATCGTAAAAATCAAGTATTCCGTCTTTATCAATATCTGAAGGGAAGCTTCTAAAATCAAACGGATCTGTTCCGATCAAAAATTCATCAGCATCGACAAACCCATCTCCATCTGAGTCCATAAATCTTTCATCAAAGTAAATTCCAGAAGAACCTCCACTAGAAGGAATTTCTTGTTCCTCTATAGCGATATTTCCTTCTTCGTCAACCAAAACTTCAAATTGTTTTTCCAAGCTCAGCCCTTCCCAATCCGTAGCTCTAATTATTACCTGATAGGGTACTTTAGCCTTACTGGTGCTTGAATTAAAATACAGTTTTTGATTTTTGATACTGAATTTATTCTTGTTCGGAGAATTCGTTGGAATGGTTACGGTTAAAATATCATCTTGATCAGGATCTGTAACCGTGATGGATGAAATAAATTGTTCTACTTTTTGAGTAATTTTTCCTGCAAGGTCAGTTAAAATGATATCTGAGGGTTTTTCATTTACATCAACAACAGTAAAATTATAAGGGGTTTGTTGAGTCATCAAATTCTGATTTTCCCCTATTGCGGATTTTCCTTTAAAGGCTGGTTTAGACTTTTTAACTTTCCATTTACCAACATTTTTTCTCGTGTTTGGAATCGTATTTTCAAATTTCATGGTCTGCGAACTAAACTCAGACGCTTTTTGAATCGAGCCCTTTGCAGTAGCATTTTTACCCGAATTACTGTTGTATTCGAAATTAAAGAGTGTTTCTAGGTAATTGATAAATTCTTGGGTGGCAACCAAGTATTCTCCCTCGTTTAAAGTTTGAACGGCTCCTTGTGATTCATTTAAATCTGTATCCCAAATGATGTCATCCCCTTTTACTTTTCCTAAAGCTCCTAATTGGCCAAATTTTCTGTACCCCCATCCATAGGGTTTATTGTTTTCGTCTAAGGCTACTTGAAAACGATACCCCCCAAGGTTTGTTTTCCAACTGATATCTCCCTTGACTGGTGTAGGATAGCCTTTATCAGAATAATCGCCAACGGCTAAGGTTCCTAAGTCATTATCCCCCCATGCATACATCTTTTTATCACTATCGATTGCAAAACTTACTTCCGCAGATGCATCAATATCAATAAAAGTTTTGGTTCCTGTTGAAGTGATCTGTGTGGGTTGATTTTTTGGCTCCCATTTATTGCTACCTAAACCTAATTGCAATTGGTCATTTTGCCCCCATGAATAGAGTTTACCGTTGTCATCAAGACCAATGGCATGTTTTACTCCTAAAGCAATTTTGTCCCAACTATTTCCAGCTGGAAAAATTTCTACCAAATTATTCAAATATCTTGGCCAACAATTTACTTCTATCCTACTTTGGGTTGTACTGGTTTCAATAGTCGCAATAGAATATGGTGAATTTAGCACCTCTACACTGGTAAAGAAACTTTGCCTGTTGATATTTTCAAACAACAATGAAGTCCCTGATGTGGTTATGGTATAATTTCTCATTTGCTCACTTACAGCCTGACTAGTTTCAAATTCATTTTTAAGATTGGCCAATGCATCTGTAAGATTATCCGCAGATGCACTAACTCGAGTTCCATTTAGACTTACCGTAAATGTAGCTGTCCCTGAAATATTTTCTTTCAGCTTCTTTATTTTAACTGCACCTTCAAAATCATTTGATTTTCCTATTACAGAAAAGGAGAAGGAATTTTCCTTGTAAAGTTTAGAAGTAAATCTCAACGTAGAACTTCCTGTATTTGTTGGTGTTGCTGTAAGGGAAAAATTATTTATTAGAGTCTCATTTTGGGCAAACAAATTAGAGATGTTATTGATTAAATCTGTTGTATTGGTAACATTTGATGTGCTTAGATTAACCCCGTTGATTTTAATTGTATAGGTTGCCGAACCTGTAATTTCTCCAAATTCAAATTCTTTGGTTTGATACTGATTGGGATGTGTCAATGTAATTTTATTGATTTGATTTTGAGGGTCAGGGCAGGGGTTTTCAGTTAAAACTCTTGACCAGTTGGTACCTGCTCCCCAAATAGAGCCATTGTCTTTTTCGATCAATATATTCAATTCGCTACCTATAAAATCATGAAAATGAGACCAATCGCTATCATTTCCAATTTTTCGAGGAGTACTTAAAGGGAACCAAGATCCTGTGTAGAAATTTGCTCCAGCGCCCCAAAGTTCTCCATTGTTTTTGATAAATACAAAGCCCCCTCTTAGTGGAGAAAAATCTTTAATATCATTCTTACTGACTCCCTCTACTTTGGTAGGGACAGCAACATATTCGGATTTAAATCCTAAACCTAAATCAAAGTTTTTGTTTTTCCCCCAAGCCCATAGCGTACCATCTGACTGAAACGCATATACGTGTTCAGATATTGCAAAAACTTCTACCCATCCTTCTTCGCTAATTTTTTTAGCTTCATAATTTTCTGCTTTAGTATCTCTTGTTCCCCTACCAAGTTGTGCAAATAAATTATCACCATAGGCCCAGATTTGATTTGAAGTTGTCAGTATTTGGGTCTCCGTTTCCGTAACCTTAACCTCTTTGATCGTTCCGTCAATTTCTTCCCAATCCAATTCTTTAGGCACATTATCATTTGTAGCTCCTGTACCAAGCTGTCCTTGGTCATTTGAACCTATCATACGGAGCTTACCATCTTTGTTGATAATACCAACTTGTTGTTCTCCGGCACTTAATTCTGTGATTTCTCCTAGTGTAATAGAAGGCATGGAGAATTTCTCATACGTAGTGGGTTTTCCCTTTCCTAATTGACTACTTAAGTTTCTTCCCCAACTATAGAACGTTCCATCGGTAGAATATCCTACACCAAACTTATAACCAAGAGAAATTTTCTTCCATTTTTCTCTCGGACGTACTCTTGTAGGTGTGGGAATGACAAAGCCATAATTTTCTCCATTTTCCCATAACTGTAAAGATTTGTCATCGTTTATTGGTAAGGCACCATAATTTACCCCCCAGACGTACAATTCTCCCTCAGAATTGATCACGGCATAGGAAGCCCCTGATTGTCCATAATTCCAGGTATCTAGGTACTCCCAATTTGATGAAGTCCCTATTTGGTTAAGGTCAAATAGGCTAGCAGTAAATTGATTACGATTTTGAATTTTGGGTTCATAACCTTGAAAATCATAGGTGTCCGTTACTCCATCTCCATCAGTATCTTCATTAAATTGATCCGTACCATAAAGTCTTTCCCAATTATTTAGAATCAAATCATTATCACTATCAAAATCATCCCAATCATGAATCAGGTCAAAATCAAAGTCATCTACCCCTCTCCGATCCAGGAAAGCCTGATCCCAACCGTCTTGTGCTCCGTCATCATCTGAATCTTGTTCATTAATATTCAATACACCATCATCATCATAGTCAAAAAAGTTAATTGGTTCCAAATGATCGTCTGTTCCATTCCCATCAGCATCTATATCATCTTGATTACGAATTGAATCATTATCATCATCACTCCAATTTCTAATTCCTTTGACAGCCCTGTAAATTTCCCTTTTTCTTTCATCATTTGAACTGTCATATATGTTTTTGGCATAATTTGAAAGATAATTTTCTAAATCGTCGGGCAATCCATCCCAATCATCATCATATGGGAATTCATTCCAATCATCAAAAATAAGTGGATCAAAGCTCCATCCTAATTTTTCTTGTGCTATGGTTTCAAAATAGTCTCCCATTTTATCATCATCATCATTCCAATCCCTATTGTTACCTTCTCCATCATTGTCTGAATCTAACCATTCGGTTTTATCCGTTGGGAAGGCGTCCAAACCGTCTACATAACCATCTTCATCTGTGTCTTTATTGGTCGAAAGGGTTCCCATTTCCTCCTCATATAGATCTGATAGAAAATCTTGATCTAAATCATCGGTAGGAAAGCTCGATGCATCTAATGGATCTGTTCCATTAAATAATTCATCTTTGTCAGAATATTTATCATTATCATCATCCTGATCTTTATTATTACCAATACCATCTTGATCAGTATCATACCATTCTTCGTGCCATGTAGGAAATACATCTTCTCCATCTAAATAACCATCCCAATCTGAATCAGGTTGGTACATATCTGTACCATTATTATTTTCGTATGTATTTAATAATCCGTCCCCATCTAAATCTTGATCAACCTCAGTAGTAACATCAGGCCCTCCCCAAATGTCTGGATCCAAAAATCCATCCCCGTTTGAATCAACTATAGTAAAATCAGGAATACCATCTCCATCTGTATCTTCAAATGCTGTAGGATCTAAGGGTAATTTATCCCAATCATCCCCTCTCCAGTCTCCATCAGAATCCCAATAATATGGATTAGTACCAAGGGCATGTTCTTTTACATCTGAGAGTCCGTCATTATCATCATCTGTATCCTCATTATCCCCAATATCATCTCCATCTAGATCTTGCCATTCGTCTTTATTGTGGGGGAACTTATCTCTATTTACCCAATCACACCAGTTGGGTCTTCCTCTTAAACGATTTCTTTCTAACTCCCAGGTATTTAAATGATGTCTTCTCCATTCACGTTCTCCAGTTAATACTAATGTAGAACCGGAAGTAGTGGCAGTTATGGGGTCGCCCTCATCAGTAAAATCATTTTCAGGCAAATTAATTAGGTTGGCAAGTTCTATTACCAATTCACTTGGAGCAAGAGTTGCTGTGGTCTTGTATACAATTTCGCGTTCACTTGCTGTTTGATCGAACCAAAATCTTAAAAGGTACTTCTCATTTACTAAGGTGGATGATCCGGTAAATGTAATACTGTGTTGCCAATTTCCGAGTGCATCGTATAAAACAGCTCCAGGGATACAATCACCATCATACCAGCCGTCTCCGTCACTGTCTGGGTTTAATGGATCCAACCCCAATTCTTTTTCTTCGTTATCCCACAATCCATCACCATCGTCATCAAAATCTTCATTATTTCCTTGAAAATCACCATCTGTATCTACAGATTCTCTGTCATACCAAGGTATTGCATCTACTCCATCTTCAATTCCATCTCCGTCAGTATCTTTTCTAAAGGGGTCTGATGTTGTCCAATTCCATCCGTTTCTTTTTACTTTAGTTTCGTAGGCATCAGTTAACCCATCATTGTCATCATCTGTATCGGTATTATCCGGTGTACCATCTCCATCTGTGTCCCAATATTCGGAGGCGTCATTCGGAAATTGATCAATAAATAAGGAACCTTCTCCGGTACCCGCAGTACGTCCGTAATTAAACCAATAAAAACTGGTACCATTCGACCCGTCAGCATAACGCTCTACAAAGAAATGATCTTGCCAGGTATCACCATCCTGCCATTGTCGCCATTGTTTAGCGTTGGGGTATTGCCAACCATCACTTACACCGTCATTATCAGTGTCCCAATCGTTAGGATCGGTATTTCGTTCTGAACTTTGCTCATAGGCTGAGGAAAATCCGTCCCCGTCAGGATCAGAGGTGTTGAAGTTCCATTCTTGCACTAAAGGATTAGAGCCTATATGGGTTTCATCGAAGTTTAAGTATGTGTCATTATCCGCATTTTCGTCAAGAGCATCGGGAATTAAATCATTATCCACATCATTTGACCCTCTGTTATCATATGGTAATGCATCGTTTTGATTTGAAATTAGATCACCATCTATATCCGTATCCGAATTATCACCAATACCATCCCCATCAGTATCCCAGTACTCACTATTATCTGTTGGAAATACATCAATAAAGTAGGGGAAATATTCATGCCATTCTGGACCACGGCTAGGACTGTATCTTTCTGCATAATAGTTATTTTTATTTGATGTCAAATCTCTAGTTCTAAAAAAAGATTCCCTCCAAGTATCGCCGTCCTGATGGATATAATTCTCAGAATGAGGAGGGTATTTATAACCATCACTAACTCCATCTCCATCCGTATCCCAGTTATTAGGACTAGTAGCGGGGACTGAGTTAGATTCGTAAAAGTCAGAAAGCCCATCTCCATCAGAATCAACTGTTGGAGTTGAATTAGAGTCATTTGGGTCTGTACCATTTGCTACTTCATCAAAATTTAACCATCCGTCACCATCAATATCTTCATCTTTAGTGTCAGCAATCCTATCGAAATCAATATCCTGTGAAAGGTCTGACTTGAATGGATATATGTCTTGATCATTAGGAATGCCATCATTATCCCCATCTGGATCTGAGTGATCACCTATACCATCCCCATCAGTATCCCAAAATTCATTAGGGTCATTTGGGAATTTATCAAAAAGCATTGAAGCAAACTCCACTGGAGTCCAATGTCCATGACCTATCCATGCAGAATCAGACCAATTTGTATAAGACTCATTGCTGAAGAAATAATTACTCCATCTGTGTTCAGAAAAATTTTGCTCATCCCTTTCTCTAAAAAAGTAATCTCTCCATGTCGCGCCATCAAACCATGACCAATTTTGAACTTTATGATCTGGAAATTTCCACCCATCACTAACACCATCATCATCCGAATCCCAGTCAAATGGATCAGAATTATTTACTTCTATTTCATATTTATCAGAAAGTCCATCAAAGTCAGAATCTCCAGTACCTCCCCCAGGATAGTCGTTTTTATCTAATGGATCCGTTCCATTAAAAATTTCATCAACATCCAAGAATAAATCACCGTCATCGTCAGGATCTTTATTGTTTCCAATAAAGTCATATTTTCTATGGTCGTTTATTTCATCTATCCATCCATCATTACCATAATCCTCCCCATAGATTCCATCATTATCCCAATCGGCTAGTCCTCCATTGGCTACTGTAGGCTTATCTGTATTGAGCCATTCTGTAGGATCGTTTGGAAAATCATCGTTAGTATCAGCATATCCATCATTGTCATCGTCAGTATCAGCATTGTCTCCTATACCATCCTCATCAAAATCTACATATTCCGAAGAAATTGTTGGGAACTTGTCTTCTTTCCATGTAGAAGGTGTGAATTCCCAAGTATTGTACCAATCATTATCAGCAATGTCAGGAATTCCATCACCGTCATCATCATCGTCATCGTCGTTGTAAACTCCATCTCCATCGGTATCGACTTGCTTCCACTCTCCTTCACATTCCCTCCAATTTGGTTCGTACCATGAATTTCCATAATCATCGGTAAACAAGACCATTTTATCTCTATTACACGGAGCATCAAAATATCCATCGCCATCGCTATCTTTAGAATTTTTGTTCAATCCATTAGCGTCTTCGTAACTATCAGATAATCCATCACCATCTGAGTCTTTAATTGAATTAGGATCTGTAGGAAAGGCATCCAAAAAGTCATCGACACCATCACCGTCTGTATCAGGGTTATTTGGATCTGTATTTAAAAATTGCATTTCAATCCAGTTCTCCACTTTATCTTTGTCATCGTCCCAAGATATTTTAGGGTCCAAAGGCCATGCATCCCATCCGTCCCCTGCCCCGTCAAAATCAGAATCCCAGTTAAAAGGATCTGTATTTTGTTCTTTTTCTATTCCGTCAGGTAGTCGATCTCCATCGGAATCAAGCGGCTGGCTTTCCCAATCTTTAGGATCTGTATTGACATTTTCATTGGTTTCAACTACATCTTCAAAACCATCGTTATCGTCATCAGGATCAGTATTGTCCGGATCCCCGTCTCGATCCGTATCCATATTTGCATTGGGGTCTGTGGGAAAGTCATCTCTTGGCTGCAAATTTTGACACGCAGGGCTTATTCCTTCCCATTCTTCCCATGAAACCCATCCATTTCCATCGCAATCGTATTTGATATCCCAAAAACGCCAAAAATATTGCCATTGATCACAACGATCCCAACCTTGAGAGCAATCCAAGTTGTTTGCTAATTCTCTAAAATAATTGAATTTATCAGCTGCAATTGCATCCAAATAACCATCCTCATCTGTATCCGATTTATTTGGATCGGTTTCATTTAATAGTTCCAACGCATCGGGTAAGCCATCCCCATCAGTATCGTATTGATAATAATAGGTTCTTGGAAATTTGTCGTCTTTATCATCTACTCCGTCTCCATCCGTATCTAAAATACAAGGGTCAGACCATTGTTCCCATTCCTCTTCATCAGAGAGACCATCCCCATCACAATCCCATTTTTTAGTTGGATCCATCGGATCAGCATCCCAACCATCTGCAGCCCCGTCACCATCACTATCCCAATTATCATCGTTTGGATCCAGTTCATCCGCTAATCCATCAAAATCATTGTCTTTAGAATACCTTGGATCTAAGGGAAGTTGATCTTCGGCATCATTTACTCCATCACCGTCTGTATCTGGATTGTTTTTATCAGTCCCCCGTTGATCTTCCGCTTTATCAGGAAAACCATCATCATCACTATCATATTGAAAATTTGGATCCCATTCAAAGGCATCATCGACGTCAGGAACCCCATCATTATCTTTATCTAAAGTAGAGTTATTTGCATTTTGTGGAACATCCATTCCAATTTCATGAATTGTCCCATCTGTTGCAAGGGCAATAATTGCATCCCCTACTTTTACATCCCTCCATTTTCTGTCAGTTCCTACTTGGATATAATTCGGCAGCAACAACCCCTCTACTATACCCCAAATGTATAAGTCTCCATCAGTAGTAATTCCAGCTACGGTAGTATCGTAAATCTCTCCTAAGTTGTTTAAATTTTTAAATTTGGGTGAACTGTAGTTATTTGACATAGCCACCTTATCCCAAGTTTTTAAACTGTCAATCACATAGGGAAATTCAAATATTGACTCATATCCTGTAGACATATCCGCAATGGCAAAATTAAATGGAGGTAAAGAGTTGTCGTTTTGATCCCGCGTATAACCATTTGGGAAATAAAACCCACCATTTGGATCATCAGGATTAGGGTGAGATTGATCAAGATCATATTCCCTAAGGTCAAGGTTTGTGTTACCCATACCCACACCCCAAAACCAAAGATGTCTTGTGTCTTTTTCGATAGCAAGAACTGAGGTTCTTGAAAGAGTAAAATCATGAAATTTTAGGGAATTATCAGGATCTGAGAATTCTTCAAGGAAAAAAGCAAATAGCTTTTGGTCTTCTTCCCAAGTTATATCTCCATTATTTGGATCCATTCCAAGAAAAATTTCGAATGCATCAGAAAGAAAATCACCATCTGAATTTTGAGGAGTTGAATTGGAATCATCAGGATCTGAATTTCCATATTCTTCTTCATCAACATTCCAAAAACCATCCCCATCTCTATCAATATTTCCAGGATCTGGAGGTAGGTTTATTTGAATGGGTTCATAAATAACTTCAGATTGAGAGGCTGGATTTACTACTAATCTCTTAGCATTTCTACCCCACGCCCAAAGCGTACCATCTGATTTTAAGCCTAAGGTGGTTTTGTAATAGGTTTTGATTTTTTTCCATGAACCATCGGTGTCCTCATATCTTAAAAACCCAATGGTGTCTCCAGGAATTATCCCTTCTTCAGGTATTTCAAACAGTTGGTAGGGTAATACATCAAAACCACTTGGAGTTGTTATTTGTTGTAATTCGGTTTCAAAACTTCCTAGACCTCCTGTTTCAAGGGACCATTTATACACATAAGTGGTGTTCGGTGACAAGGACTCCTTTTCAAAATAATAGGTTTTGAGGTTGTATTCTTCTGAATCTAATACATTTCCAACAACATGAGTAGTTAAGGTATTTGAATCTGTACCAAAAAATATTTTAACAACTCCACTAAAGGTAACCCCTTTGTTTACCTCTAATCCAAGTCTCACTCTTTTGGATCGAATTTCACTATTGGCATGATCAATATTTAACTTTATTTGTTGCCCAGTCACTAGTGTTGATGCCAACAAAAAGAAAAAAAACGGTAACATCTTTCTTCTTTGACAATTTAAAAACAAAAAAATAGTAGGTAATTTTTTCATCTAAATTTCAGCATCAATTGTTCGTGGTAACGGTTAAATTCTTTACTAAAATACTCCAAATCAATCAATTATTAAGGTATTATAGTTAATATCTTTTTTAGAGTACATTCTTTGTCTTTGTAAGCGTACGGGGTCTTGTACAGGGAGCCATTCGATTCTATCCAAGCTCCTGTAAAAATTATTTACTTTTTGGGTTCCCCTCATAAGGTTTAGCACCTCATTGAGCAGGGGTTCTTCACTACTGCCAAGCACACCCATATCTTGAAGACTTTCCTTAAAAAAATAGTCAGGAACGAGTCCAGAAGAATACTCTACAAATCCTTCGCTGTTTTCAATCTTAAATACGATAGGTTGCATGGCATAAGTATGGTTTGGGTTGATAGTTTGTTCTGTGTCAACATAATCATAAACCGTAATGGAACCCACATTTTTTCCTACCGTTTGCTCCCCTACTTGAATCACTTCAATATAAGGATCTAATCCATTGATCAGTAATTCGCTTGCCGAAGCGGTTTCTGAGGAAGTGATTACAAAAACGCGGTTTAATTCTAATGAATTTATCACTTGACCATCAGAAAGGAAGGATACAAATCGATTAATAATTTTTTCTTTTCCAAATTGATTTATTATAAGAGGTTCAATTTTTGTGTTCCAATTTTCTTTAGCAAAAATTTGATTCTTAAACTGGCCAGTAATCATACTTGATAGTTCCACACAATTTTGAATTGAACCGCCTCCATTATACCTTAGGTCAAGAATTAAATCAACAATTTCTTGTGTTTTAAATTCCTGAAAAACTTGATTTAAATCATTACCCTTATCAGCTACGAACTGATTGTACATTAAATAACCAATTTTTTTATTAGGAGTTTTATACGCTGAAGGCAATTCCAAAACCTTAGCGATTTGTATAGGATTTATTTTGAAATTTTCCACCTTATCTAGCTCAACCTCTTTAAAATTTTGAACAATACTTCCATTTTCTATTGAAGCCATGTTTAGTGTAATTGAGGGCTGATTTCCATAAAGTAGCGTTGCGTAATTTGAAGCAGTTAGTTTTGTTCCATTTACCCCAATAAATAGGTCCCCTCTTTTTATCTCTTTTTCTGCTGCATTAGATCCTTCTAAAATGTACCTAACATAACCAATAAGTTCGTTGCAATTTTGACATGCATAGAGCAATCCAAACTCAACACCAGTGGTACTGCTTATTCCTTCCAAGGTGTTTTCAAGTTCCCTGTAATCATCATACATATAACTAAAACGATCATCAGGGTGTTTTAATTTTAAAAAAAAATCTTCAGGATTTGAATTTGAACTAATAAATTTGGAATAGTTATCCACGGATTTTGCCACTTCATCAGAAAGTAATTCCACTTTACCTTGCCAATAATAATATTCGTTTAACCCTTTCCAAATAAAATCACTTATTTCAAGTGTACCATTTTCCAAATCAATAGGAGAAGGCTGAGATGGGGTTGAGGAGGCATCAACAACATCAAGTTTGTCTTCTACAGAGCAGCCGAATAAAACTAAAAAATAAAATACTGTTAGTCCTAATTGGAAATTTTTATTCATGATTTTCACTTAAAAAGAGAACGCTTTACTGCTATATACTTGATTTTCCTTCTCTTTTTGATTTATGGTTAATCCTATTCACTTGGATGAATTGAGAATTGGTTTTTTAATGTCTATAAAGATACTTAAAAATCTATCATATCATTCCAAATGCCACATCAATAGACTTTTAGCTAGAGAATTAATAAATTAAGAGAACCCCTAATTAAGTAGGTTAATTCGACAGTTCATGAAATCAACCTAAACCTTACGTGCTAATGCACAAAAAACTAATCTTAGTAAAAGAAAAACTCAAGATAGGCTGTAATAAAATGCTGAAAACAGCAGTGCCCATAAATCAAACAATCCTATTCATATCGATACAAGTCTCCCTTGGTATCGATATATTCTTTTTTATCTGTAAAATAGGTCGTGCCCGTTTTTTTGTCAAACACTACATTAGTGCTAACGTATTCATACCGATCGGTAGCAATACCCTTAGCAATCAAAAGCCCTAGAATTAAACTACTTACCAAGATACTTCCTGCAATTAAAATTGATTTTTTCATCTGTCTTTTGTTTTTCCTAAAGATACAAATTCGATTGTTTTTGAAGACCAAGGTTCTTTTTCCCCACTCAATTAATTCTTCTTATTTTTAGTGGCATTAGTTGCACTATGGTTTATGGAACACTATGTTGAGTGGGGGTATTTTGGACTTTTTATTTCTAGTTTTTTAGCGGCCACCGTAATCCCCTTAAGTTCTGAAATAGTACTCAGCCTATTGTTGGCTAACCACTACAATTTTATCGCATGCCTATTGGT
>Ga0181590_10002824_pt1 | contig 14641 bp, 18 predicted proteins | sample 071ome_34_FD_132446 | JGI IMG/M metagenome (GOLD analysis project Ga0181590, IMG submission 132446) | Coastal salt marsh microbial communities from the Groves Creek Marsh, Skidaway Island, Georgia - 071411BT metaG (megahit assembly) | ecosystem: Environmental > Aquatic > Marine > Intertidal... | reverse complement strand
TCGTCTTAATCTATATTCTTCTATTTTTTTTTTAATACTATTATCATAATATTTTTCAAATAAAGATTTAAAATTTTTTTCATATATTTCTGATTTATCAGTAGTTGGTAAGGAAGGTTTTACAGTCAATTGATGATAATTTTCAATTAACTTATTTATCATAGTTTGTTCAGTTTTATTTTCAGTTTCATTTTTAGTTTCATTTTTAGTTTTATTTTTATAATATATTTCTGTAAATAATGTATATAATTTGTTTGAATATGATTCACGTAAACTATTCAGATATTTATTATATTCATTTGATTCGGATGAACCAATTGTTTTCTTCAATTTATGTGGTTTTAAAATCCATTTAATATAAATATTTTCAATATCCACAAAATATTCTTTATTTACTTTATCTATCTTTATTTCAGTTCTATATTTATTTTTTTTATCACCATTTGATTCTGATGTAGGTAATAATGATTGTAATTTTTGTTGTAAATCACTTATAAAACGTTTCTCTTCATTTTCAGGATTTTCATGATTTTCAGGATTATTAGCTTTTTTAGCATCTACAAGCAAATTTTTTAATTTATTTATAGTTATACCATATAAATTTGTTAATTTATTTGAATTTATATCTTTATAATGATTAACATAAAATAATCCATTTTTATTTATATTATCTATGTTATGATATTCGAAGTCTTTATTCATAATAATATATTTTTTTTTGTTAATATCATAAAATAATACTATATTATACATATAAATATTAGTATAATATAATATTATATAATAACCTATTCATTTGTATTCTTATTAGATATATTCTTCGCTTTATTCAAAATATTCAACGCATTTTCTATTTCTTCATCGGATATAACATTATCATTATTTGTGTCGAGAGATTGTTTAATTTTATTTAATTGTTTTGGTAGTATACAAAACTTACTCTTTTCATTAAAAATATACTCAGTCATAATTAAAAACAATATTGTTAAAATAAATGACGTATATATATCTCGTGTACCTATCCATGCTACTGAAAATAATAAAAATACACGAGCAATAGAGCTTTTAAAATATTCTTCCTGTGTTCTGCTTAATCGTAATGAAATAAATTTTGAACCTATATTCAATATAATCATGCATATACCAGCAAAATACTTACTACTATTCATTTTTAATATTGATTTATTGAACTTATGTAAATATAATCGAATTCCATTATAATTTACACTTTTAAGTTGATTTTTTTTTTTTATATCTTTTTTTATTTTTGGTTTATTATACATAAACATGTGAAATAGTAATATATATATACATATTATTATTTACAATATCATTAACATTATAATTAACGTTTCATCTTACTTTTCAATTTATCTTTCATCTTATTTATATTCTCATTACTTTTCATCTTATTTATATTCTCATTACTTTTCAATTTATCTTTCATACTATCTATATAAGACCCAAAATCATTATTTATAGCTTTAGTATCTGATTTATTTTTTAAATTAGACGATATATCATCAACTTTCATAGAATCTATCATTTTAGGAAATTGTTCTTTAAGTATATTATTAATATCTTTTGTATCTACTGATTCAGAATTTCCTTCTATAAACGTTTCGTATTCAAGATGTGTTAAGGTAATAAAAATAATTGATATTAATATACATGGTATTATACCGAATATAAAATAGGTAATAAAAATGAAAAATAGTATAAGTGTTTTTGTATAAAAAGATGGTAAATAAATATATTCTGAATATTTTGTATATATGAAATAAAGAATTAATAAATATAATATAAATAATAGTATATTAGGAATAGATAACTTCATTTATATATAAAATAATATATTTTAAATAAAAAAACTAGTAATCTAAATCGCTTTCTATTTCATCTGATATTTCATCTACATTATTATTATTATTATTATTATTATTATCCTTATTTTTCATTTGTTTTGATTTTAGTTTTTTGTGTGTTTTATCATTTGATGTAGTGTTTTTTATACTATTTTTATTTTTATCTTGATTTATATTCCGTCCTGAAAATATTTCAAAATTCATACCAAATCCCTCATAATTATTATGTAGTAAATATATACATATAATAGAACTTAATATACCACAAATGGTACCAAAATAAAGTGTTGAAAAGAATATAAATATAAGTAATGATAGTTTACCTATATGTGTATTGAATATAGTCATATGTTCTTGATTAAAGAATAGAATGATGATAAGAATAAGGGAATATATAATTATAGGTGGAAAATCCATATTATTTAATATAGTGGTATAATATTTTTTTGTAAATAAAAGAATAAAATATATTATATTTTTATAATAAGTATATATTGAATACATGTCATTACAATTTTCATTTATTGATTCAAATACGAATTCTGAATCTAAAATTTCTAAACAATTATTAAATAAAACAAGAAAGAAGAGTAGTTCTAAAATAAGTGAAGATCGTATCAAAAGAATTCAAGAAAAATTAACATATGATTCCGATTCTGAGTCAGATACAGATCAATTACCATCAGATCCAAAACAATATATGTTAACAAAACCAAATATGAAAAATATGCCTGATTACCCAAAAATAACTAAATTTAAAGAAAATGTCAATAATAATATACATAAAGAAATAAAGTATAATGATAATGTATCTATTCCATATCAATCAAATAAAAATGAAGATAAAGAAATAGATAATTATGTACCTAAACCTACAAAATATGATGAAGAGGATACATATGAACATCAATTTAACAAACCTTTTATGGGTGATACAATACAATTTCCTAATCAAACATCAATACCTTATTCAACATCAACATCATCCTCATCATCGTCTATGTATTCAAATAATGATATATTAAATAAATTAAATTATGTAATTCATATGATAGAGGAACAACAGAATAAAAAATCGGATAATGTTGTTGAAGAATTAATATTATATAGTTTTTTAGGAATGTTTATTATTTTTCTGGTGGATTCATTTGTACGTGTTGGTAGATATACAAGAAAATAGATTATTCCTAAAATCTAGATATAGATATAGATATAGATATAGATATAAATATAGATATAGATATAGATATATTATTCATCCATGTATATAGAACATTTTTGATGGAGAGATTTCGGTTTGTATCATATTATATAGATGATAATAATTGGTATATTTCAGAATAGGAATATAAGATTGTTTTGAGATGAAATATGTCATTATATCTATATTTTCGGATACAAGTTCTATATGTATATATGTAAAATGATGTATATGTTGAATTTGATAAATCATGGTAGATATACAATCAAAATATAATGATTGATGTATATCCTGTATTTGATTTGTTGATTTATCTCTCCATAAAGTAAAACTAGAAATACATTCTAATGTTTTTTTCTTATCGTATAATTGTTTACCATCTCTCCATATAAATACATTATAAAGTTCTCTTGTTTTTTCATTTACAAGAATATAGATATAAATATATTTTTGTTTAATCATATGTAGAAGTGTATTAAAATTTTCATACATATACCATTTCCATTTTTTATGATATTCATGTTGTATAATAATATCTAAATATATAGGTGTTGTTTTTGATTCAGAGTCTAAACATATAAAAGATAAAGGTTGTATATGTTTTGAATGAATTTGTTTGACATTCCATGAATCAATATTATAAACATATACAGGATATGATATAAACCATTTATATGGTAATGGTTTTACTTCATGTTTTGATATAAATATTTTGCCTGTATTAGTATCAGTATCAGTATTAGTATTAGAATTAGAATTAGAATTATAATTCATAATTTTATTTTTATTAAATCGATGAAAATAGGAATATATAGTATAGATAGAGGTATAAATTAGTTTTTGTGTGATTTGTTTTTTTCTATATTTTGTATCTATACATAGATAATCACCATAATAAATTGTATAGTGTAAAAATTCATTATTGTCATTTTTATATCTGATATATAATGGTGTAAAAATCAATGATCCTAAAATAGCTATATGAATATTCTGTTGTATTGTTTTCTGTTTAGGAGTATAATAAAACATAAAACTAGGTAAATCATGATATTTAAATCGTGTTTGTATATAATTCTGATCTATCATATATGTAGTTAGATCATGAATAGGTAAATAATTGAATTGAATTAATGATGAAATTTTTTTGAAAAGAATATGTAAATTTCTTTCTTGAGAGATTGGATATATATATGAATATATATTTTTTGTATCTATATATTTTGGATATTTATTTGTTAATTTATTTTTAATTATCTTATGTGAATAATAATTGTAATGTTTTAAATGATAATGATCAACAGGTTGTTTAGACCAGAATGGATGCTTACATTTAATATATAATAGATAAATATAGAATATAATTAGAATAGATAATATGATGTATAATATATACATATTTTATAGTTAATATAATATAAAATATATATATTGATAAAATGTAGATATTACATATAAAATGTAGATATTACATATAAAATGTTTTTTATAAATTAATGTAAGTTATATTTAATTATTTATGGATTATTCTTTTTAAATATATAGATATACTGAAACTCGTAACCACATGATTTCATATCTATTTTTTCTATAAATGTAAATCCAATTTGTTTACATATTTTTAATATATGTTCAATAGATTCAATGTATAAAGTATGAATGTTTTTAATGACATGACCTGTTTTATGATGTGTTATTTTTTCTTCAAATGTTGCATGTTTATCATCATTTATATTGAATGTTGAATTATATTTAAAATGTTTATAATTAATTTTGGAATGTTTAGGTTGAGATATTGTGTTATTAGACGAACATTTTTGAAATGGCATATAACATGACGGATTTATGATAGATAAAATAGGATTAAATTTATATGGATCAACTAAATGTAATATAAAGTATCCGTTAAATTGTAACCATGTAAAAATATTTTTTATAAGTTGTTCTTTATTTTCAATATAATAGAATGTATAAAATAACATGGAAATATGTGTAAATTGTAATGGATTATATAAAAATGTATCAATAGCGTTACCTTGATTACATTGTATATTTGGATATTTTTGTTTTGAATAGTTAATCATATCTTGAGATAATTCAAGACCCTGAGTATTTGGTGAAATTTCAGTTAATATTTTTAAATGATTACCTATACCGCTTCCAATATCTAAAATAATAGACTTGTTATTAATATTAGTATTATTAATGATGGTATCTATTTCGAATATAATGCGATCTTTATCTTGAAAAAGTTCTTCATATATATCGATATATAGATTGGTGAAAATAGTTGGATTTTTTCTTTCATTATAAGGTTTTTTAAAATGAATAGATAAATCATTATTATTAAATCCTTCGGTGGTGTTATATTTTTTGAAAAATAATTTATGAACATGTAATAAAATAAATAAGAATATAAGTGAAAATAATATATTTTGATAGATATACATTTTTTTAAGAAATTTAAACTTAATCATATATAATTATATATGTATATTTATAATATTTTTATACTGAATAAATAATAAATAGGATGAAATGAAAAACGAAGAAAGTATTATAATAAATGATATTAGAACAAGTGAATCTTTTAAAAAGTCAACATTTTCTAAATTTAAAAAAACGGATGTTATACGTAAGTGTATATATAGTATAAATGAAAATAAAATAGAAGAATCACTTTATTGGATGTTTGAATTATTATCAAGTGGTCATATATTAGAAATATGGAATATTATATTCGAAATAATGAGTAAATATATATATTATGGAAATCCTAAATTACCAATTTATATAGAAATGAGAATGAATGAATTTAAGAAAATAATAAAACATATACAATATGATGAAATATATTTACGTAATCATAATGATATTCGTTTTATGTTTGGAGAGATAATTATTATATTGTGTATTTCAGAAAAGAAAAACAAATTAAATTTAATTAAAATAAGTTCTGATGATTTATTTATGGAAATGAAATCTATGTTAGTAGCACCATCTCTTGATTATGCAAATACATATTATACCAATTTTGATCCACCTGAATTATTAGTTCCTTTTAATGAATTTTCGTATCATATTTATAAAAAAAATCCTTCATTACAGAAATCCATATTTTGGATAGAATGGATATATGTATATGAAAAAACAATAAAAAAGAAGAAATTAACATTAAAATGTAAAAAAAGAAATTATGTTAAATTAAATTCTACAAATGATAATTTATATTCAGATGTAATATGGATAATATGGGAGGCAATATTTAAAGAAGTAAAACGTAGAGAGAATATGTATGCTAAAATAATAGATTCAATATATTCATTATTTATATTACATTATACAGCAAGCACTAAAACAAAAAGAAAATATATGATATATCATGTATTATATTTGTTATGTGAATCATGGACAAAGGATGTAAATATAATTCAATCAAATAGAGACATAGAGAATGAAAATATAAAAAAAATCACAAATAAAATATTTGAGCAATTAAAAAAGAATGAGGTTCATGTATTAGAAAATACGGAGATGAATATAAAAGAGAAGAAAATAGAATATATAAATTTAATCTAATAGAATAATAAATGAGACGTATATTGAAAATAAGTATTGTATTAATATTATTATTAACTATTTTATCTATAATATATAAAATCATAAGTAAAATAACATTAAAAGATTATATAATAAAAAAGGATAGTGATATGAGTGATTTTAATTTCATAAAGAAAAGATTAGGTATAGAATCTTTACATAGTATAAATGAAGAAAAGGAGAATAAAAGTGAAACTGAAAATGGAAAAAAAGAACCTATAAATAGGGATATTAAATTGAATAACACAGGAGGCAAATTTTCTACAATTTTAACAGAATTAAATAAAATGAATATGGATCCTGACAATACAACAAATATAAAAGCACATAGTAAAACTATGAGCATACCAAAAACAGGAAAAGATGGATGGTGTTACGTAGGTAATGATCGTGGATATCGTTCATGTATTCAATCATATCAAAATGATATGTGTATGTCAGGAGATATTTTTCCAAGTGAAAAGATATGTGTAAATCCAAATTTGAGAATGTAAATAAATCTAAATAAATGTTTGATTTATAATTTGGTAACATTAGATATATGTTGTAATAATTTTTTATCAATAATATTATTTTCATTACATATAGATGCTACCTCATTGGTGATTTTATTCATTTTATATTGTATAATATCATCATCTTTCCAACATGGATTTGATTGTTTCCATGATTGCATAGTATAAAATTGTTTGTTATTATATCGTGAAATAGCTTTTGATATTTTACTATATTGTTCATCATCTTTTTCCCATGTATCATCATCTTTAATATAAAATTGTTTTCGTTTAATATCCGTACAATGAATAGGTCTTTTATCTTTTTCCATTTCTTGTAAGCTTTTTATGAGGGTGTCCTTTATACCTGTAATATATCCATTTTTTTCTATTTTTTCTAAATCGTCAAATGTAACAACAAGATTATTGATAAAATCAGATAAATTCATAGCATCTTTACATTCATGATTTAAGAATTGTATAATATTCATCTTTTGATTATTATTCGTAATATGTTTTTCAGTATAATGATTATCAATAATAATATTTGGTTTATTTGCTAATTCTATTAATTGTTTTTTTAATTCAATTGTTTCCTTTTGATTTTCTTTCATTAATGAAATAAATTGCTTCATCAAATCATTAGAAAATTCTATATTTGTATTATTTTCACCATCATTATCTTGTATAATATTATTATTTAATGTAATATCATTACCACATTCATCACCATATATTTGTATATTTGTATCGTCTGAATTATTTATCATACCATATACAATAATATTATTTTGATGTTTTTTAGATAATAAGTGTTTTTTAAAATTAGACTTAATCGGTGTTGAATAATGACAATATTTACATAAATTTACGACCATATTTTCATTATTTTCCTTAACTTCATTTTCAAACTTGCGAGTTTTGCGAATACTTTTTGTATCAGGTTTTCTCGCACAACGCTTGCTCTTAAAATGTTTTTGTAGATCATGTTTTCTCGTGGTATTATAGTCACATTTTTCACACTTATAAATATTTTTGGATTTCAGTAAGGGTGATTCTGATACTTTCTCGCAAATTCTGATACTTTTCATTGAGATATAAAAAGAAATTTTTTTTAAGTGGTTTTCTCAAAAAAAATTATGCTCATGAAATTTTGGACTATTTTTTCGTTTTGTGAGCTTTAAGCTCATAACCCGATTTTTGGCACTTTTTTTAAAAATAAAATAAAACTTTGGGTTAAAAATGAAAAATGGACATCCTTGTCCATTTTTGAAAGTTGGGGTAAAGTTTTGTAAAAAACATTTTTTTTTGAAAAAATTCTTTAAGTTCAAAAACATGTTATATATATATTTGTATTTCATACTTAAAGAAAAATTGGAGAGAGAGACTTAAGACTTAAAGAAAATGTCTTTCAAAAATGAACTTAAAGAAAAATGGGGTCCTTAAATTTGTCTATTTTCTTTAAGTATGAATTATGCGTTATATATATTAATCCTTTTTGAACTTAAAGAACTATAATGAATATTATACATCTTTGAACTTAAAGAAAACGTCTTTCAAAAGTGAGATTAAAAAATATTTATATAGTATAATGAACACACTAAAACTAAAACCTAAAGAATTTGTTTTTCGTGAACAAATAAAAAGAAATATTTATAATCCTCCCACTGATATTAAAATAAATAGTATAATATCTAGTTTATTTAAAAAGTATGATAAAATATATAAAGATGTTCCCATAAATCAAAATGTAAAAAACTCAAAATACAACATGAGACTTAGAATATTAATTTATTTACTTTTTATTTTTTATATAAATAATACGAAATATAATACAAATACAGATTTTTATAACGAACATATTTATAGCAAACATAGAGAATTTTTAATGATAAAATCTATATCAGATGACAGTTTTGAAAAAACTAAACAAAATATTATTAACAGTGTTGATAAACAATATCATTTAACAAACGATGAAAAAAATAAGTTTAAAAATTATTTACAATTTTTTTTTGATGAATATTTAGATAATATAAATGAAAACACAGACTTTAAAAAAAGAAACACATCGAAAAAAACAAAATCACTACTAACCGGACGAAAATCAAGTAAAAAACTAAACACATCGAAAAAAGCGAAATCACAACAAACAAGAAAAAAATCATCAAAAAAATCAAGTAAAAAACGAGTGAAATCACAACCAACAATAAAAAAATCAAGTAAAAAACCTTTAATAAACAACTTTTTTAGAAATAATAAATCAAATAAAAGTTCAAATAATGATGAATAATAAAATAATATAATGAATATATAATATATTATATTATTTAATGAAGGTAAATGTGAAGATACCTGATAGATTATCTATGTTTTTATTACTTATTGTATTTGTGATGTTTTCTTATTTGATATTTAATTGTAAAACTGAACCATTTGTAGCATCTAAATTGCATGGTTATGATTATAATCCAATAGCCACTTTTTATAAAGAAAAAATAGATAAAAAATTAAATTCATTAAATGCATCCGATATTATTAAACAAAAAAATAGAGGTCCACAATTAGGTTCATACGATCAAAAAACAAATAATCAACGTCATTGGAAAGAACCTGATAATGGAACATGTCTACCATCTGATGTATGTAATATTCTTTATAAAGAAAATGATATATTACAAGATTCAAATTCTATTGTATCATCTCCACCTGATATATTACAACAAAATCGTATTAATTTCTATACATACGATATAAGAAATACCATATAATTAGTATATACATTATTTACATACTAATTATACTTTTACAGTTATATACATACTTTTACATGTAAAATATTATATATCAATATAAATATTTTTCACTCCTTCCTTTTTATTTATATTACATTTTATCTTCGTATTATCTATTTTTTTACTTTTAGAAAATATATTTAATCTTTTATTTTCTATATCTCTCCACGTATCTCGTATCTTATCTTTATAAAAAATATACCAATCTCTATTTCTAGGAACCATTACACTAGAATATTCATCCAAATACCAATATATATTCTTTATCCAATTATATCTACTATCACTATCTATCCACTCTATTTTATTATTATACCATTTATTATATTCCTCTTTATTCTCTATATTCAGTGGCATATATAAATATTTATAATTTTGCGTTTCATCCATATACGTAATCATCATCCCTTTATATCTACCATCATTCGTTTTATGTATCATCTCTCCATCCTCCATATACATAATTTCATTTTCATATTCTTTAAATCTACACTCGAAAAAATCACAATAATCTAAATTACAACACTCCATTTGCATCTGCATCTGTATCCAATATTCTTTCTTTGGTATACCAGTCAATTCTCTATTTACTATACATTTTATCTCTAACATATGTCCATATAATCCGGATTCCTTTTTAGTATTAATTCCATCAGGAGATGCTCCAATATAATTACATTCAAAATGAGGAATACATCCATATGACGATATTTCCGTATTATACATGTCTTCAAATATTTGTTGAGCAACATCTTCATATCGTTGACCCCATACTAAAGATGAATTAAACCCACCTTTTAATTTATTTATTTTTGATACTTCCAAAGATTCTGTTTTTTCTTTTACCAATTGATTATATGTTGATGTAGTATGTAATATTTTCCATAAATTACTCGCTGATAACATATTATATCTCATATTATACCATTCATCGGTTCTCTGTTCAGGTAAATTTTCATTCACTTTATTTAATTCCAAAATTCGTCCTTCTATATTCTGTATATATCTCTCCGTATTATTTTTTGTATAACATTCTATATCATTTACTGAACGAGGAACCAATACTTCTTCTACAATTTCAATCACAAATTTTATAAAATCATAATGATCCAAATCTATCCAATCTTCTAATTCATTTTCAATACAATAATCTTTAAATAATCCAATATAAATCTCTCTTGCATTATACTCATGTATTTTCTCTATCATCTCTAATTTTTTCATTTCATAAAATGATTCTATTAAATTACTCAAATCATCATCTGTCATTTCATCAAATTTATCTGTAATTTCATCAAATTTATCCGTAATTTCATCAAATTCATCCATATCCTCATAAATTATATCTTCATCAATATTCTGATTTATTATATTTATTATATTTTCATTCATCAATTATATATATACATAATTCTTTATATGTATTTAAATAAGTAATATTGAACATTATATGATGTAAATTAAGATGTAATAATATAATAACACAAACAATAATTATAACTTACATAATAGAGATATATTATTAGGTGTATATAAAATCTTATATACACCATTTATAAAAGACTGAAGATTATCAATTTCTTCTAGTTTTTTATCTTTTCTATTTTTTTCAATATTCCCAATTTTTATTTCACTATATAAATTATATTTCAGTTCGTATAATTTTTTTTCAATATCATATAGTATAACAGAAGACATAATTTATAATATATAATTTATAATAGTTATATAATATATTATAATATTTAAATATATTTATATCAAAATCAAAATTATATAATAAATCTTATTTTTTTTTTCGTGTGAATTTATCACATGATTTATAATGACGAAGTGTAAATTTTTTTCTATTTATAGAATTATTTACTTCATGAATAACATTATGTTCAATAACAGTTAATGATGGAATAGATATAATTTGTTCTGTTTCTTTATCATAATTTACGTCTTTCGTATTTTGTAATCTTTTTTTTAATAACGAACATTGTAAATATTTTTGAAGATCTTGTAATTCTTCATCTGTTAATTTATTTTCTTCTTGATATTTGATGGAAAACTCTTTCATTTTTTTTAATTTACACATATAATTTAGTTTAGACCAACTTTCATGGATGTTTTTTTTATTATTATTTTGTTCAGGTAAATGTTCTAAATCATATATAATATTATCCATTATTATATATATATAAATATAAAGATTTAAACCAATTTCATATGATTAACGAAAATTTAAATAAAAATAATTATGAAAATACTAAATCAATATATATAGAAGAAAAAAAAATAAATAAAATACAACGTGTATCTATTGATAATTATGATAAACACATTATGAATTCCACCTATCATAAACAAAAGAATGATATAAATATGATATATTTAAATAATAAATCATTTGAAGGTTATGAAATATATATGAAGGAATTACATAATAAAATTAGGGGATATAAATATCAGGATAAAAAACATGGAGAGATGATTACACAAAAAACAATAAATATGATTGATACAATCGATCTATTATTTAAATCAAAATTACAATGCTATTATTGTAGACATAGATTATTTATACTATATAATAATAAATATGAGGATTATCAATGGACATTAGATAGAATAGATAATAATATTGGTCACAATAAAGAAAATTGCGTAATATCATGTTTAAAATGTAATTTAATGAAAAAACGAATAGATAAAGATAAATTCAAATTTACAAAACAGATGAAAATAGAAAAAATAATATAAAAATAAAGAAATAAAGAAATAAATGATATAAAAATATACAAAAAAATAGATGAATGACAAATAGTAATCATAATATATATAATACACAAAATGAATTATTATTAAAGAAATTAATTGAATATTATAAAGAAGATGATAAAATAGATATTATATTACCGATTATAAATGGAACTTCAACATTATCCATTCGTATAATAGATTGGTTTGTTACAAACTATTCAAAAAAATATTATACATTATATGATATACCAATAGATAGAATTGTAAATGGTGAGAAAAAGATAGTATATAAACGATTTAAAGTATACAATGATTACAAATTAAAATTAAAAGCATATAGTAAAAAAAGATTCGATCCATTCTGTAGATGGGATAGAATTCATATACCATATAAAGGTAATACATTTATTCAAACTACAATAGGTCAATTGAATTTTTTTAGATGGGCATTAGAAAATAATATAATAGAATATATAAGCGATCATTTCAAACATATTGAACAGGATATGAATACACGAAATAGTAATGCAAAGAAAAATAAAACGTTGAAACACATATCTAATATAGATGATATTCAATTGAATATAAATAATAATAAATCGTTAAATAGTAATTGTTCAGAAGATAGCAATAGTTCATTAAATCAATCAAGAAAAAAGAGAGAAGAATTATCTATATCAGCAGCAAAAAGTATTAAAAAGGAGAATGTAGAAATAGTAGTAAAATTTAACTAATTTATATTATAAATAAATAATCTATATTATAAATAAATAATCTATATTATAAATAAATAATCTATATTATAGATAAATAATATATTATAAATAAATACGATTAGATATACATAAAAAAATAAAAATAAATATAAATATGAACTATTTATGGGAAATCAAAATAGTATGATAGATAATTTTTCATGTTATAAAGATATACAATATTATATAGAATATCCAAATCATAATAATTGCTTATTAATTAATACATTAAATGAGAATGAACAAGATTGTTTAATTAAAAGTACATGTCCTGTATACGATGAAGAAAAACAAATAAATCATATTATATCTAAATCAAAAAATACAAAAATTATTATATATGGAAAACATAATTGTGATAAAAGTGTATATGAGAGATATCAACAATTGAAAAGTCTAGGTTTAAAAAACATATATATATATACAGGAGGATTATTTGAATGGTTGTTATTACAAGATATATATAGTCATGAACATTTTCCAACCACCAATATTAATGATATAGATATATTACATTTTTCACCTAATCGTAAACAATCTTTATTAAAATTATCATATAATTAAAAATACTTTTTATTAAAATATTAAATTTTATATAATATATAATCTATTATTATATAAAATGAAAATAATATGAATTTACCACCAAACACATTAAAAAAAAAAACTACAAAAAGTAGAAATAGTATAACAAACAGAAATAATGTTAGTAAACGAAAAACAAAAACAAAAACAAAAACAAAATCAAATACAAGAAAAAAACGGAAATTACGTTCATACCGAAGACAACGAAAACGTTCCAATTGTAAACCATTATGTACAAAAAATAAAGGAAAACTAGGATATGATTGTGGTAAATGTTTATTAGCTGCATCAGAAAATCGATGTAAAGTAGTAAATAAATTTAGTTTAAAAACAGGTCGTTTTGAACAATACTGTCGCCCTCTTAAAAACACAAAACATAACACATAAATAATAAATAATAAATAATAAAAATAAAATACATATATATTCTATTTTTATCATATTTTTATCATATTTATTCTTTATCAAATAATTCTTCTTTAATTTCTTCTACTGAAATTGTATCATCAGCATTATTTTTTTCATCATCTTCTGGAATACTATTTAATCTATTTGTTTCTGCAACAACTAAATTATCCATGTTTGGTAATGTTTTTGTTTT
>Ga0181590_10002820_pt1 | contig 14658 bp, 16 predicted proteins | sample 071ome_34_FD_132446 | JGI IMG/M metagenome (GOLD analysis project Ga0181590, IMG submission 132446) | Coastal salt marsh microbial communities from the Groves Creek Marsh, Skidaway Island, Georgia - 071411BT metaG (megahit assembly) | ecosystem: Environmental > Aquatic > Marine > Intertidal... | reverse complement strand
ATTGCTTTACTACTAGAAGTTTACATCTTTGAGGAGGTACTATGTCCCTGTCAACTGTGATTAAAGAAGCAAACATTTATCGTAAATTTTGCAGACAAATGCCGATCGATCCTAGACATATAGGCATTAAAGATTCTATTGATCTTTTCCGCTATATTGATCAAGAGCTAAGTCCAGAACACTTGTATCAAGACGGAGAACGTTCTCCTAAAGAAGCTCAACGTCAAGCCGCAAAATTACGCAAGGCTGCACAGGTATTGCTAGATCGCGGCTATAAAGCTCCAATTAACCTAGATTGCCTAAGGATTGATTATGCGAGTAGATTTTCAAAAGGCGTTTGCATCTAAGTCTTACTACGACGATGATGGGAAACAATGGCTATTACAATTTGGTAATGATTACCAATTAAGCATTATTCATCATCGTGGTAGCATGGGATATACAGAAGGACTGTTTGAAATTGGTGTGTTCGGTGACTGTGATAGCATGGTTGAACTGCCAGGTATCACAGCAGAAGGCGATACTGTAAAAGGGTTCCTCACACCAGAAGAGGTTGCCTGCATCATCCTTAAAATGCAGTTCCTAACTGACTCAGCACCTGTATCAGTGTTCGGGTACACAAACTAAATATTCTAGTAGAATAATCCGTCTACAGGTTTACTTGTAACTACAATATTAATCATTCTTTACATAATTAAAAATTTTCTTGCCTTCTTATTACGTGTGTAACTAGCATAATGATAAAAGACGATAACATTGTTAACACAGTAATAGCCAAAATTGTAGGCGATATATTTTCTCGCACTCCACTCCACATTTCTAATGGAATCGTCCGTGTATCATGACTGCTCAGAAATAGTGATACAATAAGTTCATCAAAGCTTGTCATGAAAGCCAGTAAAGCACCAGCAAGTATTCCTGGTAGGATAAGTGGTAATTGAATATTTGTGAACACCTGGTATTTAGTTGCACCACATATAAGCGCCATTTGTGCAATCTCAGTCTTACATTTCTCCAAAGAAGTAAGAACACAAATAACAACAAATGGAACTCCAAGCATAAAGTGTGTGATAATCATATTAATTAAATTATGATTCCAACCCATAAAGCTCAAAGCAAAATACCAACTCACAGCACTAATTAATGGAGGTATAATTATTGGTAATAAGATTATTCCAATTAAAATATTTTGGTAACGTTTATTGTCATGAATCCATAATGCAGCAGGTATACCAATTGTTAAACAAAATGCCATACTCATAGATCCGACTAGCAACGAATTCCACATAGAGTTTAACCATTTAGGATCTGTAATAAACTCTCTATACCAAACTAAGCTAAATGATAAATCATTAATAATATAATATTGATCTGCACTAAAGCTCATTAATATAATAGTTATCATGGGTACTATTAAAAATGAAATTACACCAATAAAGAATATTCTACTTAGCATAGTTGGCCTTTGCATATACTAAAAATAAAATAAATGTAATTGCGGTTAATATAGCTGTAAGGGCCGACGCAAGTCCCCAGTTTACACTTATTTCAATATGGTATACTATTTGCTCAGTTATAAACTTGCCAGATCCACCTCCCAATAAAGCAGGCGTAGTATAAAAACCAATTACAGTAATAAAAGTTATAAGAATAGAATTTATTATTCCAATTTTAGTTTGTGGTAGATAAGCAAATAAGAATGATTGAAACTTATTAGCACCACAGATATTAGCAGCATTGATTATATTATAATTTATATTCTTCATTGTGGAATATAGTGGTAAAATACAAAGCGGTAAAAGAATATAAACACTACCAATAAAAATGCCGGCAATATTATGAATTAAATTGAATTTAGGAAGTATCACAATCCATGCAACCAACCTACTTAAATAACTACTAAAGAATGGAAGTAATATACAAAACATGCTTAGACCAAACAACCATTTATTTTTAATCATGGTTAAATACATAGTTGTTGGATATGCTAGTAAAAATGTTACTAATGTTATAAATGCACCAAGTGTTAGGGTGTTAATAAGAACTTTTAAATAAACGCCTGATAAAGCTTTTTTGAAATTGTCTAGTGTAAAACCATCACCATGATTATAAATTAAATTCCAAAGCTTTGGGTCATTCCATCTAGGATCTTTAGCTGTAAACCATTTTTTATATGGAGGTGTCGCATTTCTAATATCATTTCTCGTTTTAATAATCATAGAACGAGTTCCGGGCAAATATGAATTTATGTATAGTGATGCAGATTTACTATATTCTTGCGATAAATCATATGCTAAACTTTCATATGATGGATTTTTAATAGTCATTGGTAAGCTTTGTTGTAGTTTCGATGTTGTTACACTATAACTTATCATGTAACCAATTGGAAACATAAATCCAAAAATCATAACAATTATTAGAGGTAAAATTCTCATACTATATCATGCATCTTTTTAATGTGTGATAATCCGTTATGAATAAATGTCTCTACCCACTCATCATTTGGATTATTGTAGATATCGTTAGGAGAACCAATTTGTTTAATTTGACCATCTTTAATAATTACAATTGTATCACTCAGAATAAATGCTTCTGAGATATCATGTGTAACATTAATCATTAAAGATTTAGTTTCTTTATGAATCTTTTTAATTTCATCTTGCAATTGATTTCTTAGAATAACATCAAGACTACCAAATGGTTCATCTAATAAAAGAATATCCGGATTGTAAATTAATGCTCTTGCTAAGGCAATTCTCTGTTGCTGCCCACCACTGAGTTCATGAGGATACTTATTACAATGTGCAGTCATATCTACCTTATCTAGCATTAACATTGCTTTAATATTAGATCCGTCAGGTGCTCTAGGATTATATGGTTTAAATTTAGCATTTCTCAATTTAATCGGAAATTCTACATTTTGAAGAGCTGTCATATTTGGAAATAGAGCATAATCTTGGAATACCATTCCAAGATTTCTCTTGTTGGGTGGTAATTTAGTTATGTCTTTTCCATTAAGAATTACTTGGCCAGAATCTGGTTGTAAGATGCCAGCCAAGATATTTAATAACGTGGATTTACCCGAACCACTTGGGCCTAGGATTGTGACAAAAGATCTATCATCAAAACTAATATTAAAATCTTTTAAAACAAACTTATTAAGGTGTTTGACTTGCAAATAAGGTTTTATTATATTCCCATAGCTCATAATCTAAATTGTTTGCTGCATTAATCTCAGTTTCACGTCCAATCAATACATTAGTAACAGTATCATCGGAGGGTCTTAGATGGAATCCTTCTGGTGTAAATCCCATTAAAGATCCAATCCTATTCATAGATTCTTCATATTCTTCTGTGATACCAATTATAGCTGTATCTAAGAAAGCTTTTGCTTTTTCAAGATCTTCTGAAGTAGGAACATAGTAATCCATAAGATCGGTTTTATATTTTTGTATGTATTCTTCTCGGTTAACACTAGCAACATTTTTTAATTCAGTGTAATCAAATTGTTGTGCAAGCTTTCGAGTAATAGCGTTATTAGACATGAATGTGAACACAGGATCTGCTAATATAGTATCTGCGTCAGCATCGACTATATGCCAAAATGCTTCTCTGAATCCCCATTCTCCAAAGCCCCACTGTTCATTAGCTTCATATTGTGTATGATTCCACAGGCTAATAACTCTTTTAGATGGTTCTCTTAGAAAAACAATAGGGATAACATAGAAATCAAATAAGTTTTTCAAACTGGCGTGTGTGTGGCCGTGGAAAAAATTATCTGCGTTGGGATCTATACTATCAAAATCAGCCAAGATTTGATGCGGTCCCCAGATCTTATATAGACCTGAATATTCTACTTCGTTTATTAGACTGGTACCACCAGTTTTTTGTTGGTGAACAAAGTAATAATTAGACATTTTTGTTTCCTATTGTAAAGTTGTGTACGATAGTAATTCTTTTGCCAGATTTATCTCTGTTAACACCATGAACTGCATCGGCTCTAAAGATCCCTAATCTATTTATTAAACAATCCATATTAAAAACAGTATTAGACCATTCATTCATGTTAATTGGTCTTTCGAGCATGTCGTAAACATTTTTAACTATAGTTAGCTTATCATCTTCTGTACTTTCAACATAAAATACTGAAGTAAAGTTAGCTTGAGGGTGCACATGACGTTCCATGTAATCACCATCAGAACTTATATTAAACCACGACCTAGAAATATAAAGACGATCTATTTGTTCTTGCGAATAACCGAGATGCTTCATAAAATCCTTGCACTGATTGTATATCGCATCACTTAATGAAGCAAATCTAACATCTTTATGAACTATCCCATAACCGGCTTTATAACTTACAAATTGAGTACCAGGATTAAATTTATCATGATACTTTGGAGAATTTGCTTCTTTATACAATTCGTAACACGACTCTTTTATAGCATCTATGTCATGCCAAAAATCATCTTCTATAAAAATAGGTTCTTTGAATAACTCTTTTAACACGGCCATAAACTTTTTATGAATTCATTAATAGGTTGTAAAAATACTCGGTTGTTAAATGGTAATGCGTCTTTTAACACATTACGATATTTCTTATCAAGTTCGTCTACAGTTTCAAATCCAGTTTTTTTTTCTCGTGTTACCATATCTGGAAAATACTTTTCATAAACCTTGTATTTAACTTTTATTATATTATAGTATTGTGGAGAAATAAACATATTACTTACTTCTTTTTCCAAAATAAAACTCAGTAATAACTCAGGAGTGTAAGCATAGAAACCGGTTGCACCATCTCTTTTTCTATTTTGTAAATACCTATAGACGGTATCTTCTTTTTCTTGGATTTGATATTTCCATATTCCATCTCTTTTTAAAAAGATGGGATCACCATGACCAGCTACAATGAAACCATCTAATTGATCCCACAAATAAGCGTGAGTTGGAAATTGTGGACTAATAGATTTTAAATCAAATGCATAATCAAACATATCACTATCAAAGAACTGTTCTATGTTTAAGTTAAACTCAGATAGATCTATATTGTATTTTTTACAGAAATCACGACAATACTTATTATCGTATTCATTAACGTTATTATCATAAACTATAGTTGCAGCTTTAAATGGTATACCAGCTTTTAAGAAAACTCGTGCGACAAATTCTGAATCTATTCCACCACTTAAAGAAATCCAAATGTCTTGATCTCCAGCTGCTTCGGCTATTAGATGAGCTGCTTTAACAGATTCATCTAAAAAGGAGGAAGGGAGATAAGAACATCTCCCCATTTTGACGATGTAAGGTCCGCCCATTTCCGAGTGAACCTCCATGTGATTTTTATATGTTATTGCAGCAGCCATTGTTCCCAGCGCTCGTTGATACGATCACCGTGTTCAGCCCACCAACTGCCATCGCGTCCAAATGCAGTTTTCATATTATCAGCATATGTAGGCATGGCACTTGTCATATCTACACCATCAGCATTTTTCCAATTACCTTCGTTCATTGCCACAGAACTCTTACGTGCTGGACCATATGAAATGATTTTAGAAATATCAGCTAATGCCTCTGGTGATGTTGTACTACGCAGAAACTCTTTAACAGGTGGAGTCATACGACCTTTTACTACAACCCAGTCGGTTACAGTATAGATCTGATGATCCCAAATAGCAGTAATAGGTTTGCCTTCAACTACATTAGCTGTCCATAGACGACCATTGTAGTTAGCACCAATTGCAACATCACCTGCTACAAGATTTTGTATACCAACGGCAGCTTTATCCCACCATACCACATGATCCTTAATTTTATCCATCATAAAAAATGCACGATTTAGGCCTTCTTCTGTTGCCAATACATCACGAACTACAGAACGATCTACGCCATCGGCAATCAAAGCCCATTCTAAATTGTTATATGCAGCTTTTTGTAAACCACGTTTACCTGGAAACTTCTCTACATCAAATATATCAGCTACAGTCTGTGGACCACCATTTGGAAATGCATCATTGTTATAAGCAAATTGAATACTGTAAAGAATTTGTGGTGCACCACATGGTTCAATAAAGTCTGCAAAGAAATCTTTACTTGCTGGTGTACCATCTGGAGCTGGATCTAGTATATCATCAATATCAAAATTTTCAAGAAGTCCTTCTTCGCATGCCTGTGCTATAGCTTCGGGTCGTAGATTAATTATATCCCATTTTACATTCTTGCTTTCTACCTGGGTCCGCAAAGCACCTAGTGCATAATCGCTATTTGGAATTATTTGAACTTTTACTCCAGTGTTTTCAGTAAACGGCTGAAACATTGCTTGTTCTTGTGCTTTTAGCCAACTGCCGCCATAGGTCACTACGTTAATTGAATCTTGTGCATTGGACAATGAACTAAACACTGTAAATATAATAGCCATAATAATAAATTTCATATTTTTCCTTTTTTAAAAGTTGATAAAAAAAGTATATATCAAAATTCCTATTGTCAAAACAATATTTTGGTTTTTGACTGCTAATAAATATGCATATGATAGACATTATTCTTCTTACTATTCCTAAACTTGAAGTTCTTAATCCGCTGATCGGGCCAGCGGCATTAAAGGCAATTGCCGAACGTGCGGGCTTCTCTACAAGATGTTTAGATTACAATTTAGACATGTGGAGACTGTGCAAACCAAAAGGATTAGCACACTGTTGGGTAGATAATGATTCAAATTTTACAAATAAAGAACAGTTTGAAAATCTGTGGAAAGAACATCTTGAACCTATAGTAGACCAATATATGTTAGATTTACAAAATCAAGAGCCTGCTTATATAGGAATAACAGTGCTTAGTCATTGGCAACACAATATGTGCAACAAATTTATAGAAAAAATTAATGCTAATCTGCCGTCAAAAATAATACTAGGAGGCCCTGGCGTTAGTCCTATCTATGGAAAAACACAGTTCAATCAAGGTAATATTTATGCCTATGTAGAAGGAGAAGGAGAACAGGCATTGGTAGAAATATTGCGTGGAAATTTGCATTGTCCAGGAGTAAACGGTATACCGCCGCAACAGATAGAAAATTTAAACAAGTTGCCTTTTCCTGATTACAGTGATTTTGACCTTAGCAAATATAGTCATAAATTTAGAGATCCTTTTTCAGATCCTCAAGGAACTGACCTCCTTTATATAACAGGAACACGAGGATGCATAAGACGATGCACTTTCTGCGACGTTGGAGTTATCTGGCCTAAGTTTACAGGAAAAACAGGCAAAACGATTGCAAAAGAAATGCGCTATCAACTAGAAAGACACCCTGAAGTAAAGAAGTTTTATTTCACAGATAGTCTTATCAATGGAAATCAAGAACAACTCAATAGCATGGTAAATACTTTGCTGGAAGAAAATATTCAATGCAAGTGGGGCGGACAGTTTATTGTGCGACCTCCTAACACACAAACTCCTAAAATGTTCAAACGTTTAGCAGATAGCGGATGTGAAAGAATGTTATTAGGAGTGGAAAGCGCCAGTCAAAAAATTCTCAACGACATGAAAAAAGGAATGCGAGTAAAGGATATTTATTATACATTAGAGCAATGTGAGTTAAATAATATATCTGTAGTGCTTATGATGATAGTTGGATACCCAACAGAAACAGAAAAAGAATTTCGTGAGAACATTGAATTTTTACACAACATAAAAAAATACAACGATAGTGGAACTATTTTTCAAATCAGCTTAGGCCCTACGCTTAGAATATACAAAGGCACACCTCTTGCTCATCACTTTGAAGAGAAAGGAATTGATTTTTCTGATGAAGGCGGATGGTCCTATGGCGACAATGATCAAAAAACCAGGATTGAGCGCTGGTTTGAAATGAGGAACACTGCAAAAGATTTAGGCATTAAGTTGTCAATAGAGTCTCCGCTATTCTTAAAAGCAAGGTACAAAAAAATTACCGGAATGGATATTGAATGAATATTCAAAACATAAGCCTTGACACTTTACACTTGGTTAATAACAGTTTTTGCCCTTTACCTTTTATTCATATAAGTACCCTGCCTAGTGGAAAAACAAGACTGTGTTGCAAAGCGGTTAATAATTATATTCCCAACGGTAATCTTAATGACACAACTTTGCAAGAAATATGGAACAGTGAATATTATACAACTGTGAGAAAACAAATGCTTATAGGTGAATATCCTGAAGCGTGTAAAGTGTGCTACGATGAAGATGCAGTTGGGAAGAGAAGCATGCGTGTAAAAGAGATAGAAATATGGAATAAATCTACGGCGCTGCAATCTGCGTTGTCTGCCGAAAACAATGGTGTGCTTAAAACTAACCCTGTATATCTAGATCTTAGAATGGGAAATCTCTGTAATCTAAAATGTAGGACTTGTGACCCAGTCAGTAGCAGTCAAATACATCGAGAAGGCAGTTTGCTAAAAGATTCTCCTGTATTTTTTAGACAGAAAATGACAGACGCCGATCAGATGAAACCATGGTGGAAAACACAAAAGTTTAAAAATAGCCTTAAAGATTTACTGCCTGCAACTGAATTAATATGGCTTAGTGGAGGAGAACCCACTTTAGTTCCGGAAGGTAACGCCCTTATACAGGATTGCATTGACAAAGGATATGCACAAAATATCACTCTCAGACTGGTTGTAAATCTAACGAATATATCAGATGATTTTGTGAATCGATATGAACAATTTCGAGAAGCTAATTTTCACTGTTCAATAGATGCAATAGGAGCTGCCAACGACTATTTAAGATATCCAAGCAAGTTTGAAGTAGTAGAAAACAATTTAAGAAGAATAGTTAACAGTAAAAGCAATCTTGTATGTATGATTTGCACAGTGAGTCTTATGAATATCAGTCGCTTGCCTGAAATTATAGATTGGTTAGATCTGTTTAACAAAACTGCATCAAACAAGGTAAGATTAAATATTAATCCTCTTAACAAGCCTGATATTTTCCATCCTGCTATTCTAGATGAAGAAACTAAGAAAGATATAACAGAAAAGTTATTGTCATTTAAAACCAATGAAAAAAACACCAGCGAAATACAAAGTCTTATAAAAATAATGAATAGATATACAGCTGATTTAAATCAGCTGAGAAAAGATTTTAGGAAATATATAGATTCAGTAGATTTTATTAGATCGCAAAAGTTTACAGAAGTATTTCCCGAACTTGTTAGGTTTTACGAAATTTGTAATGACTGATGTTGTATTGCTTACATTACCTAAGATGGAAATACGAGCCCCTCTTATTGGACCTGCTGCACTCAAGGCTGTGCTAGAGCAAAACGGCTTCAGCTGTAAATGTATGGATTTAAACATAGATTTATTCTCTAAATTGCGAACAGAAGTCCCTACTTGGTGGGAGTTTAACGATTATACCTTCATGGATGATAGCCTTTTTGAAGAAGCATGGGATACACATATCAAACAGCATGCAGAACAGTGGACTGACCAAATTGTTGAAATAAATCCAAAAGTAGTAGGTATTACAGTGTTAAGCAACTGGACAGAACGTATGTGCAACAAGATGATTGACATGTTCCAGGATAAATGCCTTACATCTCGAATAGTACTAGGAGGTCCTGGCACACAGCCGGTGTATGGACAACAAAAGAAGGCTGAAGGTAAAATCAGTGCATACATCACTGGCGAAGGAGAACATAGTTTTTTACAGTATTTGCAGGATAATCAACTGTATCCTGGAATAAACGGATTGCCTGCTGAACAAATAACGGACATGGACAGTCTGCCTTTTCCAAACTACAGTGATTTTGATTTTAAAAAATACAGCCACAAATGGACTGATCCAAGGGTAGAGCCTAAAGGATGCACATGGTTATACATCACAGGCACAAGGGGATGCATTAAACGATGCACCTTTTGCAATGTTGGATCTATATGGCCAAAGTTTATAGGCAAGTCAGGAGATACAATAGCCAAAGAACTTAAACACTATGTAGACACCACAAGCATTACAAAATACTACTTCACCGACAGTCTGCTAAACGGAAATATTCAGTCGTTGGAAAAAATGTGCGATTCGATTATAGATTACAATTTAGATCTATATATCAAAGGACAGTGGATAGCCCGCGGAGAAGGCATTATGCCTCAGTATTTGTGGACAAAGATAAGAAAAGCCGGCGTACAGGAAATAATCATAGGCATAGAAAGTGGTAGCGAAAAAATACGCAATGACATGAAAAAGGGTGTCCGCGAAGAAGATATAGATTATACCTTTGCTCAATGTCAAAAACTAGGTATAAAAGCAGTGCCTTTGCTGATGATAGGGTATCCTACAGAGACAGAGGAAGACTTCGAGGACAATCTCAAATTTTGGGAAAGATACGAAAAATACAATGATGGCACAATTCATATGCCCTATTTAGGAACTACTACAAGGATACTACCTAACACACCATTAGAAACTAGATATTTAAACACAGGCTTATATTATGACGAACTAGGACATTGGGTATATAAAGAAAACAACATGAAAACTAGGATTGAACGTTGGTTTAGAATGAGGAACAAAGCCCTTGAACATGGTTATAAATTAACAGTAGATGCTCCGGCTGTTCTAATAAGAGAATACAAAGAAATAACTGGTGTAGATTTAACAAAACAATATAGCCTGCTAAGAAATGGAGAAAAAATCTGGAATGACTAATATACAAACACTTTACAAAGTTCCAATTTGGATAGAAGATGATTTATATATTTGATTATGAGTTTGACAATGCTGTGATTGAACAGAAATACAATTCAGCAGATTTTTACTATATAAATATATAGATTATTTATATAATTTAAACTTTCTTTGTGAGAGGATAAGTGGTCAAAACAGCAATACATATCGGAGTATTCGATGACAGCAATATTTGGATGTGTGAAGTTAAAAAATTGGGCTATAGAATAATAGCTACCCATCCAATGGATATAAAACATAAACATTACTACGATAAAGTCGCTCCTTACATAGATGTTTTTTATAAAGTTGATTATATGGATACTGATAAACTTATATCTATAGCTAAAGAACATTCCGTAGAACTTAATATTATTCATCCTTGCACTAATGATGCTAGCTATGCAATAGGTGTGGTGAATAGTGCTTTAGGTTTAAAGGGCATAACTAAGTCAGTTGCAGAAAAAGTTGCAAGCAAAATAAGTTGGCATAACTTTTTAGTTGAAAATAATTTTCCACGGGCAGGTTGGTGCTATAGATATAACGATATAGCAGATCCAAACATGCTAGAATATCCATGCGTGGTAAAACCTAACTACGGTGCAGGAAGTCAAGGCGTCAAAAAAATATATTCCGCTAACGAGCTAGTAGAATTTATGACCACTAAAGAGTATGCTAACGGATATTATCTAACTAAAAACTATGATTATTATCTAGTGCAGGAATATACTCAGGCAAGATGGTTATTGGGTCTTAATGCAGCAGTAGAAAACAGCAATTTAATTATTTTCGCGCATTATGTAAGAGATTTACATTCTGTTTGTGAGCAATTAAGACTTCCATATTTTTACTACGAAGAATCATTATATCCCACTGAAAATGTTGATTTTTTAAACGAAAAAAATATACAATGCATAAACGATCTAGTTAAGACACTAAAAGTAGACAACACTGCATTGAGATTTGATATTTTCCTTGATGAAAAAAAAGATATTGTAAGCTTTGTAGAGTTAAATTTACGTCCAGGAAGCAGTAACTCAGCAGGTGCTTTTAATGAAATTTACGGATACAATATCACAGAACAGTTAATAAAATTAAATACCTATGAACCCGTAAAGTTTGAAAGGCAATACGATACCAAATATAAATTTATGTATTGTAAGAATTTTAGATTCAATCCAGGAAAAGTACGAAGTATTAAATGGCCTGAGCTAAATGAACATGTTTATTATTTTTCAAGTAGATTGGAACCTGGTAGCAACATTCCACCGGTATGGAATGTTGCTACAGCTGGATTGTGCGGAGAGCTTTTGCTGTTAGGAGAAACTCCGAAGGAATTATTTCAACTGCTAGATGAATTTACAAGAGCAATTGAAATAGAGTATTATTAAGCATATCGGTGTAAAGAAAATCTTGCAAGATACTATCAATGATAGTATAATAAAAAAACTGGACCTCTAGCTCAATAGGTTAGAGCACCGCACTCATAATGCGTAGGTTCTCGGTTCAAGTCCGAGGGGGTCCACCAAAAAATGGTAAATATGCATAAAGGATATTTAATATGTATATTAACAAAACATTAACAGATAAAACATTTCTTGTTATTGGCACAGGAACAACCGGATTAATTACTGCTTGTTCTCTGTCATTTTCGTTTCCCAATTGTAAAATTAAAATTATTGACAAGGCACAGCCTGAAGTGATAGGTGTAGGAGAAGGGACTACAGGTATCTTTGAATTAACCATGAAAGGTTGCGGCTTTGAAATTCCAGATTGGTTTGAAGCATTAGATACAACCTGGAAATTAGGAGTCCTATACGAAAATTGGAGGGGTAATAATGATTTAATTTGGCATCCATTTGCATTTAAGAGTGAAGAAGCCGATCTTTGGAGCGGACTAAATTTGAGCACTGAATCATTCCAAGAACATGTCTTTCCTGAATGGATGTCCTATCAAAAAAATAATAAAACCATAACAATGAATAAGATGCAATCCAGTTACTTTGGATGGCATATTGATGCATCGTTATTAAACAAATTTTTATTTACAAGGTTGTCAGAGAGAAAAAATGTAGAATTTATGTTTGATGAAATTGCCCATGTAAATTACAACAATGATGAATCTATATTAAATATAGCTTGTGTCAGTGGTCAAGAACATTCGGCTGACTTATATTTTGATGGATCTGGTTTTAGTGGCTTATTAAGTAAGCACAAGAATCGAGTAGATTTGATTGGAGAGTTGTTTGTTAATGCTGCAGTAGTCACTCAGATACCGTTTTCTGATCCTTCGCAACCTATAGGCACCATTGCCACTTGTTGCGATCATGGCTGGATTTGGACTATACCAACTCAATCAAGGATAGGTACAGGATTAGTTTATAATAAAAGTTGTACATCATTAGAAGAGGCTAAGGCATCTTTAATTAAGCATTGGCAACAAAAAGGTGTGACGATAGATAACAACAGTATAAAAGTTTTAGCTTGGGATCCTTTTTATCTAACAAATCCATGGCATGAAAATTCTATTTCTTGTGGATTAGCAGGATCTTTTGTAGAACCGTTAGAAGCTACAACATTACAACATTTAGGCATACTAACACATGATATAATTGCATCTATAGAAGAATATTTTATTGGCAATGATAAAAGTTTGGTCCGTAGTCAATTAAATAATCAACATGTTCGGATGCTGCTGCAAGCAGTAGACTTCTTAAGGGTACACTATGAATCTCCTAGAACTGATACATTATTTTGGCAATATGTCAAAAGGAATTATAAAATTACAAAAAACCAAAGATATTTTGAATCGCTAATGCAGGACCCAAAAATTGCAATGTCGTTTACTCTTCCAGCTAGAGAAGCACTGTTTCAATATTGGCATTATGCTGCATGGTGGATACAGTATAAACGGGTTAAACCTGTCTTCCACAGTAATATGGCTGAATCAATTATGCAAGAAAAGCTTCAAGCCCTAAAAGATAAGGCCGAACAAGAAAGTAAAGAAACTTTAGAAACTCTTGAATTATCTGATTGGTACAATAAAAAATTTACACATAAAAAATATAAATGATTCCAAAAAAAAGTCTACCAGCTTTTATAGACATAAATGCCTTCGCAATAAACAAGAATTGCAAAATTAGTTTTAAAGACTTTAACGAAAGAAAAATTGTCATCATTGACAATTTTTATGAAAATCCACTATGTGTTAGAAATTATATCTTATCAGTTCCAAGTTTTTTAGATTCAACAGGCTATCCAGGATGGCGATCTAGAACAGTCGTCGTTAATGATCAATATAAAATTTTTTTAAAGAAAATTTTACAACTATATTTTCCAGAATATCATAATAATATTGTTTTAAATGATGAATTTATCGGTGGTATAATCTCAACATCACTTATTAAAGACGATCGAGCATTTAAAACTCATATTGATGGTGAGGGATTAGCTGGAATAATATACTTAAATATGCCTGAAGAATGTGCAGGAGGTACAGAATTTTTTAATGATTCACAAACAACAATTCCGGCATTGCAAATTAATATGACATTTAATAGACTAATACTTTATCCAATGTCTCTATATCATACTGGTTGGCTTATAGAAGGTAGTTTTGATGATTATTTTAGGATAACTCAAAATATTTTTCACCGTACAACAGATTTTTTATCATAAAGGTAATAATGGACTCTAGTCATTTCTTTTTGATGCTAGCGATAGCATTTGGTTTTGGTATGTTTGGCTATGTTCTCGGTGAACAAGAACGAGAACGGCAAGCCATCGAACGAGGTTTCGCGATCCACTGTCCGCTAGATGGCAAATTTGGTTGGATAGATGAATGCAAAGAAGAGCTTGACATACCTTAATTACATGCTATAATTAACTTACATTGAACATGCGGGGCGTTCCTTCCAGCTGTCTTATAAGCAGTCAGCCAAACAGGGAGGCGGTGCT
>Ga0181590_10002814_pt1 | contig 14685 bp, 22 predicted proteins | sample 071ome_34_FD_132446 | JGI IMG/M metagenome (GOLD analysis project Ga0181590, IMG submission 132446) | Coastal salt marsh microbial communities from the Groves Creek Marsh, Skidaway Island, Georgia - 071411BT metaG (megahit assembly) | ecosystem: Environmental > Aquatic > Marine > Intertidal... | reverse complement strand
TATGTAGCCGTCCCGGCGGTCAAAGGCTGTGTGCCTTGCTTTACTGTCCATAGGTTCAAACCACGGTTAGCCCAGTCAGCAAACATCAGGTTCATAGAACGACGTGCTGTTTTGGTGTCATAACCAGTGCGAACCTCAAGACCACAACGCTCAAAGGCTTCTTCGATTATCTCTGCGACATCTAAGTCAAAATTAGTTGAACCTGAAGTTGCCACTTACTTTTTCCTTCTCAAAGGTTTTACACGGCGAGGCTTACCAGCAGGTTGGCCAAGACGTTTCTTCTGTGATATTCTACTACGTTTTTCCGCAGCCGTCATCTCTTTGGACGTTTTGGGAGTTTTGCTCGATACGCGCTTGGACGGTCTGCAATAAGGAGTGCCTCTCTTCTCACCCTTTTTACGCCCACACGCCTTACCAGTGCGAACATCCTTCCACTCTTCCTTAAACCACCGCTTCAGCGCAGCACCTTTTTTTGTCTTACGAACTGCCATATGCTATCCAAATCACCCAAAGAACTAACAACGCGCTAAGAAAAACTAAACTACCTATCGTTCCCCATTCTATCAGTTGTGATATCTGTTCTTCTCTTCGCTTCTTTTCAGCCAGCCTTTCTTTTCTTATATGAGCCTGTATCCTAATAATTTCATTCCAGCCATTAAGACCATAGTTGCCTATAATAAAGTTGCGAAGCTCCTCTTCCATCTTCTCCGCTTTTTTCTTTATGGCAAATGTTTCTAGTGCCTCTTCTTCTACGCTGCCGAACCGCCGACCCTTTGCCTTATCGTGGCCTTGTTTAATATTGTTAATGGCGTTCATCCATTTGCCGATGTCCCCGGCCATGGACTCAACTTCTTTGCCTATCTGGAACCCTTTGCGAATCGCCTGATAAGCACTTGTAGCAATAGCGAACGCACTAACTGGATCCATACTATGACTGCGTTACACGCCCTTTCGTTCTCTTACGTCTACCATTCATTACAGCACCACATCCACGCGCCACCGCTGTCCCGTCAATGGCTGCCCCTCGGAATGCACGTTTCGGCTTTTGCTCGTGTATGCCACCACAGGCTTTCTTTGCTGAGTTGCCCCAATTGGAAGCACCGACCTTACGGCATTTAGCGAGTGCGCCGCTTGCGTAGGCTGACGGCCATACCTTGTAACGGCTTTTAACCTTGTGATAGCAAGCATCTTTGCTACCGCCTTTGCTAGTTTGTTTCGACATTGACTTGCGCGATATCACTTGACCGCTCCTTTAAATAATAATCCCAAAGCTCTGCCAACATGATGTGATTCTGGTCAACCTTTACCGCAATGACAGCCGTGTCTGTCTTGAGTTCTACGACAGACATTGCAATCCATCCTAAAAAGGCTAATGTTGCAGCACCAATAAGACTGTTCATGTTTAGCATTTCCATCTCCGCCGGGCAGCGCAAATACGTTTCTTGGGGGTTTTACTACAATTGATGCCGTGCATCTTCATTTGGCCCTTGGACCGCGCACAGTAAGACGTGCGTCTCTTTCCACCACCAGGCTGTGGTGCCTTCAACTTAGAGCCTGTAGCCCTGTTGTATTTAGCACGGCCCTTGGCCGTGAGTCCTGCGCCTTTGGAGGCGGGAAGCTTCTCACCGCGCTTCACTGACAGACTAACAGATTTTTTCTTTTTTGTCGTCTTCTTTGCCATTATAAACTTCCTTGTTCTTTAACAAGAACGCCTTCGCCAAAAATACCTATGTCAGCGGTCTGACTGTTCATTTTTACCTGAAATTCGATTGTTGTCTTTTCTGGAACCTTAAACGGTATAACCCTTTGAATATCCATGCGCTGCAAAAACTGTGTCTGCGCCACATTAAAAACACGGCCATCTGAAAATGTGTTGCGATTTCTAAAAGTCATAATTTTAGTGTCATTGTTCGCACTAGCCGTAAAGGCATCAATACGACCAAGATAAAACGAATGCCCAGCAGGCACCGTATATACAGCAGCTTGGTTCCTACCATATCCTGCATTAATTGCGGCATAAGTTGTCGCCCCAACTTTGGCAGAAACTAAACCCACTGCATTTCCAGAAACAGTAATAAGGTCGTTTATGTACTTAAATTCATTAGTCGTAAGAACACCTGTCGTGCCGTTCAAGGCAACAACTTCTCTTATCTCTACATAATTATCGTCAAGCCCCACAATTAGAATGGACACAGCCGTATCGCTTGCGCTGCTGCTAGACAACGTCAATTGTGATTGTGAGGATAGAAAAGAAAGTGCCGCAGTATTGGCAAGCTCCCACGGCGTTCGGAAAGTTGTCCCAATCGCCGTGGCAGTGCCAAAGATATTACGAGCCGTATGACCCGGAATTTGGCCACGACTAACCTGTAGCTCAAAAGGCTCTGATGTGCCCTGTTGGCTAATAGAACGTAAGTCGTAGACCATATGCGCCTCTAAGCGAGGAAGATTGTCAGTTCTGCACCTGTGCCGGATATTGCGCTTATATACACCCCATCTTCTGCAATAATGCCGTGGTCAGGAATGTTTAGAACATTCTGTCCTGTTGGAAATTTTTGCGTCAAAAGAGTTGCACCACCATTACCGTTAGTAATGGTGAACGCGCCAGCACCTGTTGCATACATAACAACCTGCTTAATACGAGAACGTCCGGGGCCTACGGCCCCTGTTCCCGTGACATTATAGGCTTTTACTGGACTTGCCATGTCAGCCTCCTATTAAGCAGCGGCTGTTGCGCCGTTGTCTACACGAATCCAGTTAGAGCCGTCTGAAAACACCACGTTGCCAGTACCATTACCTGTGGTTTCAGAAGCTTTCAATGCATCTGATACATAGTACATATAGCCTTCGTTAGCAGCGGCGGCTGTTGGAAGGTTTGCGAATGTGATTGGGTTCAACCAGAAAGCAGTGTTTGTCTTTACTGGACCTGAAAAAGTAGTACGAGCCATTTTATACTCCTGTCGTGGCTAGTGTCAGCCGCCCCATGCGGCTGTCAGGGATGAAACTATTATACGATAAACGAAGGGCGGCTACAAGAGCCGCCCTTACTATTCCCAAGTACGATAACAAGGGAGGGGTTATTTATGCGCCCGGTGAACCGAACACTGCACGTGGGTCAGAGAACCCGAAGCTGTAACGCTCACGAGCCTTGAACCGCATGTTGCCAGTGTCGAAATCTGGGTCCATTGCTGTTGACAGAGCCATACGCTCAAAGTGCTTGAAGCCGTTTGGCGCGTCTGTCTTGATGAAGAACGCATCAGTGTCGGTCAGGTAGTCGTTGACTACGTAACCTTCAGGCAACAAGCCTGAAGACTTGATTGCGTTGATGTCGTTGTCAGCAGTACCAACACGCAGGTTTGACACCAACAAACGCTCTGCAACGAATTGCAGTTGACGTGGAATGATTAGCTTCATGCCGCGTAGGGCAATAACTAAGCCACGCTCGTCAGTGAACCCAGCGATGTTGATCAGAGCGTCTTCCAAAGAAGTTTCGTTCAGGTCAGCGGCTGTTGATGGTTCGTTGGCGAATGTGCCACCGTTTGTCAGCGGGTGGTTAGTTGCACAAAGTTCTACACCGTCACCACCAGAGAAGGATGAATTGAAGGCGTTGTTAAGAACTGAGGCAGCTTTAACCTGCTTGGTGTGTGCCATTGAACGTGCAAGAGCACGTGTATAGCGTGATGCCAGACGGTCGTACAGGTTGTCTTCGATTGCTTCTTCAGTGATTGAGAAAGCCATTGCCACTGTCTCGTGGTTGTAACGAGCAGTGTATGCTTCGTTGGCATCGTCGTATGAGATACCAGCACCTTCATTTTTCACTGGAGCCGCACCGAAACCTGATAACATCACTTCTTCCTCGAATGCCCGGTCTGATGACTCGGTATCGAAGATTTCAGCATGCTGACCTTCATAGCGGTTGTATTCCATGCCAAAGAGGGCGTTGAGGCCAGGCTCTAGTTCTTTGGCGAGTTGTGCGCGAGAAATAGCCATTATCTACACTCCCTTATGCAATTGTGGCGTCGGCGTCATTGCCGAGCAGCACGTGGTTGTTGATCTTAACAATCATTGCAATCCCGGCGGCAGCGTAGTCTTGGTTATCTACGTCTTCCTGAATGCCAACAATCATCAGCGGCAGAGAGGGGTCTGTCGCGTTTGCTGTTGAGATGTCTACAACGCCTGTTGACAGCCCGGTAGTTGTGCTACCTGCGTCGCCGTTGTCGAAATCTACGGTCTTGAAAATGTTTGCACGAGCAGTTGCCTTGTTTGTCATGCTGCCATCAGCAACACACAAGAACTTCTGCGCTGGGTTATCGTAAACGTAACCGATGATGTCGTAGCTCGTATTAGCTGAACCTGAACCAGGCCAGTAATTTGAGAACTTCTTCTCACCTGTGGTTGCGTCAACATACTCACATCCTGCGAAAGCTCCTAAAAGCTGTTCACCGTCGGCAGCAGTGCTAGCAACCTGGATTGTCCCGCCAGTAGTCTCTACTTTGACTGGAGAACCCTGATAGATTGCTGAAGCTGTGCCGGAGATGTAGTATGCAGTTTGGCCCTGAGTGGCAGGTGCGCCACCGTGGAGACCGATTGGCTTCAAGCCAAAAGCGACATTAGTATTCGCCATCTACTTACTCCTTATAGTTAACGGGGGTTAATCCTTACCCCCAAACGATACACGACTTTTCCGATCATTATGGATCGGCATTGAGGGGTGTTGTTCCCTCATCAGGCTCTGGTCAACGGCATCCATTTGTGTGCGGGTCTGCTCCCGGAAATATTCAGTTCTTTCTTCAACCGTTTCCTCTGGGATACGGGCAAGCATTAATCCGCCTACACCGATTGTACCTGCATGCTCACCGTCCTCAATAGTAGGGTAACGACCCTTCAGTTCAGGATATTCGTCAGCACGAACAGGTTCCCAACCTTCCCGCATTTTTGACGACACATTCATTGTATCATCCTCGCCACGGATAGAAGTTCTAATCCAGCGGTGAGTGTAGCCTGCGGGGGCTTCTGGTGCCTCCAACTTTGAAGGCGGTGCCCACGGCTTGCGCCGTGTGGACTTTGCACGAGTTTCTGAGTCCCGTGAAGCTCTTTTAGTAGAATCAGCCATCTTAGCTCTCCTTAACGTACTTTGCGTATTCTTCGAGCGGAACATTCAACCGCTTTGCAATCGCAATCTGCGAAGGTGACAGCTTGACTGTTCTGCGCCCCTTAGTTGACTTCGACCGTGAGGCCGTGGACTCAGCAGAAGCGACTCTGGGTCCAGCATCGCTGCGAACTTGTTCCTTAAACTTGTGAGGAAACTCGCTACGCATACGATTGTCAAGTTCATTATAGTACTCATCGGACGCTGGGTCAAACCCTTCATCCTCAATTAATTGCCTGTGTACACCAAAAGCAGCATAAGTCATGGTTTGATCCGTGCCAAACCACTCGTTCTTTTCTGCCCATGCTTCCGCTTTAGGGTCAGGTTGTGCTGGCCTTTGAGCCTGCTGCGGCTGTTGTGCAGTTTCTTCTACGGGCTGTGCCGCACGTTGTTCCTGCCTGCGCCGTGCCTGCTCAAGCTGTGCTTGGTCTAGTGCCAGTTTACTTAAGTTCTTCTGGGCTTCAAACATAGCTTCAGCATCGCCATCATCATAAGCTTTTTGATAGGCTTGCTTTGCTGCTTCGATTTGTGAGTCAATACGTGTACCAAATTCACCCACATATGATTGGTCTAAAGCATCAAGACGTTGTTTGAGTTCTTCGTTCTGCTTCTTAACAGCCTCTGCGTACTCTACCGCAGCTTGACGCTGGGCTTCTTCGTCCCGATACTTCTTCGTTAATTTGCTAATACGTTGTTGAACACTCTTAGAATATTGCTCAAGTTCGTTCTCATTAGCCTCTTGCGCTGGCTCTTCTGCCTGTGCTTCAGCCTGAACCTCTTCAGCTTCTTCTTCAGCGTTCGGGTCAACGATTTCAATTTCTTTTTCTTCAGCCTCTTGCTGTAATGCGTCGGTGGACATTATGCCGCTCCATACGTTTTGATATCGTCAGGGTCGACGATGGTTGCAATGACTTCATCATCATTGATTATTCTCACTTCGCCACCCTCAATCTGGAATCGAGAACCAGCGTAGCGTCCGATACATACCCAATCGCCTTCCTTGCACCACGGCTGGTCGCCAAACTTATCATGGTCACTGTAGGCAAGTGGGCCTACCTTAACCACATAAGCTACAACGGTAGCACGTGATTCACGTTCTCTAGCTTGGTCGGGTACGTAAATCCCAGAATCAGTTTTCTCACGCCCCATATACGGCATGACAAGAAGTCGCCAGCCTGTGGGTTGTGGAATTCGTTCTGTAAGGGATTTTTTCTTGGCTTCTTTTTCGGCTTTTTCTTTCGCCTGCCGTTGGGCGAGTACATAGTCAGGTACTATCAGTGTCATCGACGTAGTTTACCTTCTTTAGCAGGGCCTTTAATTCATCAAGAGCAAAGGTGACACCCTGTACTTCACCGACCCTTGCGCGGTAGTCTTCCATATTAGAAATACTACCACTGGTTATAGAAACACTAATGTCTTCTATACGATTATTCAAGCTTTTTTGATATTTTGTTAAGAAATTATATACGTCCATTACTCTTCCATGCCGTCAATCGGTCCGCCTGGGGCGAAGTCGGCACAGGAATTTGATGCAGAACACATAAATTTCAGCATCTGGCAGTACCCCACTTCACCAGATTCGTCCTTCATACACTGCTGCATTTCAGGACTTACATTAAATGCTGCACATACACGGCAGCTTTCCTCCGGGTTAATAGCTGGGCCATACTGATGCTCTTTAATCGCCAGCCTTTGGTTCTCCTCGTTTGTCTCAAGGTCTTGCGTAGCAATAGGACAAGCATCCTGCATGTCATCAACAGGAATGCCGTCGCTGATTTCTTTTGCTAAGTCCATACCGTCTGGTATTAATTTAATTTCTATTCTCATTACCCAAAGATCCTAAATATATTACCAATTCCCATGTCCTTGCTTTGGAAGGGGCGGTTGTATTGAAGTGTACCACCTGTTAAGCCCTGCTTCAAACTACCTTGAGGCTTGAACTCTAATGTCCCGCCACCAATTTCAGTCTGAAACGGATTCTCAGGGTTCATCATGTAGTCCAGAACACCAGGAGCAAAATCACTGGCGTCAGAAACTTTCATAAAAGCCGGGCCTTGGCGTACATCCCCGGAACCAGTCATCCCTGACCTGTCTTGTATGACATCCATCCCTTGACCCTGTAGACCTTCAATAAAGTTCTCAAGGTCTGGGCCTGTTTTTATTCCCAGTTCTCTTGATAAATCATAGCTTAAGCCTCTGCTGCTACCGGGCTTTGAAAGCTGTGCCTTACCTGTTGTTGAATCAAAGGTAGCCTCATACCCTCTGTCAATCATGTCTTGAATATCATCAACCTTGTAGCCGCCGCCTGCTTCTCTAAGACCTTCTAAGACTGTTGAGTCCACATTATAAACTTGAGCGGTCTGCGAAGTTGGGGCGGTAGACTTTGAGGCTCTGTCCATACCTGCAAGCATAGCAGCCACGTCTGCTCTTGCTGGCGCAGCTTGACTTAGGTTCATTGTCTGTAGTTCTTCCGCTGCGGTCGGAACCTTTTGTTGCAGCATGTTCTGGCTCATGGCATCAGGACCACGAGGGTCAAACGTAGGAGGAACCCCCTCAAATCTTTGAGCAGCGGCAGTTTCGGGTCGGCTAAAAGCACTTCTTATCACATCTTCTGCTTGCAGAAACTTATCCTTCATTGTTTGACCAAGGCCAGACAGGTCTGCTCCGCCTGTCAAAGCACTCATAATACCGCTTGATGCCAAGTCTTTATTGACTTGTGGGTCGAGTTGCGCGCTATATGCTCTGCTTCCGTCAGGGAGCGTTGCATTCATAGGAGCGTAGCTTACGTTTCCGCCGGGCAGCGTTGAAACTAAAGGACCCATACCCATCACGGCGGAAGCAAGCCTGCCTGCTATCTCGCCCGTGGACATTGGTTCTACTTGTTTGCGAACTTCCCCTTGAGCCGTCATCTCACCTTCAGGACCACCAAACAAAGAGCCAAAGCCTCTTTTTTGAGACAGTTCGTCTTGCCCAGTAAAGTCAGTAAACCTTTGGAAGCCTGCGTCCAAAATGTTTTGAGCAGTGTTTGGGTCTAGGTTGTAGTTAATTTTATCGGCACCAAACATTCTGCTGAACAGGCTTTGGTTGCCATAAGGGTTCTGTAAACTACGTCCTGTTTGCTCAAGGTAGTTTTTATATTGGTCGCTGTTTCTATCATAATCACCACGACCAAGTGTTGTGTCGCTGATTATTCTACCGCCTATGATTTTGTTACCAGTGATTTGTGTGCCGCCTCCGACACCAGGCTTCCCACGAGTATAGGTTAGCTGACTGTCGCCACCATCATCGCTGCTGGTTTGACTTGCCTGAAAATCAGCTATTTGCTGTGAGGCAGAGCGGTCTGCTGCCCCACTGATAACATCTGATATTTCGTCATATCCGCCAGTGTTGGCCATTATCTAATCTTCACTTCCTTGGCGTCTCGCATACAGGCTTTGCCCATGCCGCGAACAAACATTTTCCCATCTTTTGCTGTAACAACTTTCTTATCGTCGCCACGACGCTGTAGCTTTGCAGAACGCTTGGGAGCTTTTTCCATGTACTTTTCTAGCTTCTCTTCACGCTCTAATGCTTTTTCCGCAGCCTCGTGGTCAAAGCCACCTTCCATCTCAAATCTATCATCTGCATTGGGGCGTTTCTTTGGGCCAGTGATTTTTACTGACTTACCTTCTTTAGCTTTCAGTTTCATGTTCGTATCATCTGACGCAATCTGGTCAGCCTTCTTCTGGTTCTTTTTCATTTTGTCTTCGCGCTTCTGAATACGCTCACGAGCAGCATTGAGTGCCTTACTACCAGAATCAGATGTATTTCTACCCATCTCGATAAGCCTCTTTGCTTGTTTATATGTAATGCCGAGATCGTCAGCGAATTGTTGTATCCGTGCCATGTCCCTATCCTACACTATTTTTCGTGGTTGAGCCAGACTGCAAAAGCACCTGTCATGGCACCTGTAACAACGCTAACGAGGGCGGCCTGCTCTGCCGTCGGGTTTGATAGCGTCATAAACCACTCCACTACCCGCCAAGCGGATATTGACATCATAATCATCATCAAGCGGGGAAGTATCTTCCACTTGAGAAATCTTTCCATCGTCAGTTCTGCCATCTTCTTTTTCCTTAGTTAGCATTACTTCTTCCTAAATTTATCAAGACCTTTTATCCCAAGTGCGGCACTACAAACCATAAAAACAAGGTATTGATACCAATCAGGAAGCTCATTGAGCCTATCGAATCCATTCTTCACCACTCCTTCCATGCCCGGTATGAACACAAGAACAACAGGTATAAGAACTATAACGGTAACTACTTCGTCTTTCCAAGAGCCTTTTGTGCTCTCAGCCATAATCAACTCCCACTTGCTGTCGTGGGTAGCTGCGGTCTTCATTATCTCAGCTTTTGCTTCTGCCTCAGTCTGAGCAAGAGTTGCCTTCGCTTTTTGCTTGGATACCTGGCCTTCAACAAATGAACCTGCCAGTGATGCAATGGGGCCAATAAGAGCTTGAAGCATTTACTTACCTTTAAATCTGTGTCTGAAGAAAACAATTAAGTTTACCGCTGTATTTAACGTCACCATTAACACTAACCAGTACTGAAGTTCTATCGGCATCACTGTCCACGCTTCAGGTCAGCCTGAGTGTCAATACGATATACGTTCACCAAGTTCCTGTCTTCTGCAATTTGTTCCTGCAATCTTTGACGCTGCTGTGCTAAGTCGTAAGCCTGCATCAGCTTGGCCTGATCAATCTGGAAGTCCATGGCATCGTTCATAGCCTTGCGCTGAATCTCCTGCGTATCGTTCTGCAATTCCTGCTGGCGGATAGCTACAAGCGGGTCAGGCTGTTGTGGTGGTGACAACAAAGGTGCCAACTGTTCTGTGGTGTCAGCAATTTGCTGGGCAACCGCAGCTTCCAACGCAGCCGGGTCAATCTGTGGTACAACCTCACCCTGCATCTGTGCCTGCTGAAGCACACCATTAAACATTTCCTGCACCAAATCACGAGCATGCATAGCCACGTGTTCCTGCACGTGCGCCTGCAACATCATAAATGCCTGCGGGTTGCTAGCCGTAGCTGGCTGCTGCAACATGGCAGCGTGAACGCGAATGTGTGCCATGTGGTCTTGAGGCGGGAAAGCCTGCAAGGGCTGACCCATCAACACTCTAGCATTCTCCGTGCCGGGGTCCATCGGGGCTGGTGGCTGTGGCGGCGGCAAGATATTGTCAATGTTCTTAATATCCAGCGCGTCATACATACGACGGTAAGCCTCATACATATTGTGCATCTGCGGAGCAGCCTGCGCCAACTGAAGCTGTGTCTGTGCCAGCGACAAACGCTGTGCCATCGAAAAGATTGATGGGTCGGATACTGGGAGAACGTCTACCCGCCCATCAAAGTCTTGCGCCATAATATTGGGGTCAATATTCTGCGCTATCATGTATGGATAAGGTACAGGATTGTTTGCAAATATCTCGGCAAGCAATCTAAACTCTGACTTCTGAGCGTAATGCAACCGCTTGTGGATGCTGCTGATTACCTTAGAGCCTTGCTCAATCAGGGCAACGGTGGTTCCGACGGGTGCTTGTGCGTTGACATCGGCGACCTTAGAATCGGCAACTTGGGCGAATCTTCTTCCAGAATCGACGACAACGCCCAGTAATTGAGCAAGTGTACCAGAAGGTTCCTTGTATGGGAGGGGTATAATAGCGTTCCGAATATCACCGCCGGGAGCATCAACATCACGAAACTCGCCAGGATTAACTGGCTCATCATCGTTCCTAATACGGACGCCACGCGCCTTAAACCCACCCGGCAAATTCGAGAGAGTTCCAGCATCGATGAGTTGTCGTAAAATGGATGTGGCCGCACGAGACAAACCCCCAATCATATGTAATAGACCAAAGCCATAAAAGCCAAAGCCCGGTAAAAACTTGTAATGAACAAAGAACTGACGCTTACGACGAAGCGGATCCATCTCACGCCAGTTACGGACTATCGATAAAATCTGTCCAGAAGCCTCGTCCATAGTGACGATATACGGAAGCTTGATACCTGTTGGCTCCCCTTCCGCATCCATATCCTCAAATCCCTCAAGGTCCAAGTCCACATGCACCTCATGCAATGTGTACATCTCGTCAGAATAACCCGGACGCAAACCTTGAATCTCGTCAGCCTTGCCACGTATGGTAGAATCAGACTCATCATCTTCAGATATAGATAATGATACATCACGGTAAATACCTCCTACCTGCATCTTGCGTATATCGTTATACGTCATACGTACAACATGGGTGTACCGCTCCGCTGTAGCTAAGTCAGTAGCACTATACGGCACGACTAAATCTTCAGCCGGAACAAACTTCGACACAGCCCTCTGACGAATAGGGTCAAAGTAAATCTTCTTAAACGTCGAACCCGTAATAGGCAAATAGAAAAGCATCTGGTCAGTGTCAAGGTCATACTCTTCCATAACCTCAGTAACCTGATAATTCATAAAGTCCTTGACCCGCTGCGCCTGGTCCTCAACTTCCTTGGACTGCTGACCTACTATCTGCGTCTTAATAGGACCGCCAGGAGGTAACATCTCCTTGTAAGCCTGCGCTTGGAACTGAGTAACCGCCTCACTCAATAACGGATGCGTTACACCACTCGCACCCATGAACGGCTGTGAACGCTCCTCGTAATTAATACCAAGTAACGTCAAACCATTGGCAATAGCTTCTTCCCACTCGTCACGAGAACCCCTGTCCTCATCAACCTGAGATCCAAGGTCCGAGGACAAAGCTCCAAGTATCGAGTCGTCTAATACTTCAGCCAAGTTCGCATTGTGGTCGTACTCCTCAACCTCAACTTCCATGCCCTGCTCTTCACCCAACATAACGACATTGGGCGGAAGCTCATCTTCCTCGAACAACGGAACTTGAATCTCAGCACCTTGGTCCACGGACCGTGGACCGCCAGCACCCATTGCTTCTTCGACCATCCCGGCCAGAGGTTTAGGAGGTAATGCCATTACTTCTTTCCTTTGTATGTGCCACCACACTTCTTCTTGGTGGTGCCTTTGGTGCTACCCTTCTTGGTATCACTGCCAATCTTCACTGTACCAGGCTTTGGTTTCATATATATACCCTTGGTGTATTCGTTTAGCAAATGACCTGCTAAGTCGTATTTAAATGGATCGTTAGACATTATTCAAACATCCCTAGTAGTTTTTCCATGATTCCCGGTTCGGCAGGTTCATACTTAAAGGAACCTTGTAACGCCTGTGGGGGGACGCCACGTTCTTTTAATACAGGCATAGTAGCTTCGTCCGCTTCTCTTAAGGCAGTTGGCATAGAATGAGGGTATTTTTCAGCTATTTTTAAATCTTCTTTTACTGCTAATGGGACTCCGCGTTTAATTGCGGAACGTACCTCCATCGCATCCATCGTTTCTTCTTCTGGCAGGGTATTAAATTTATACCCCCTGTTCTCTAACACTCGTGCCCCTAAATGGGCCAACTCATGCATCAAAGTAGATAAGCCTTGCCTTGGCTCAGTGTACCTTTCTTTGTTAGGAAATGCTAACTCTCCGTCTTTGGTTCTAGCAATACCTTGCTGAAAATACACTGTGGATCCTTCAGACCGAGGCAGCAATGATGTGATGCCTTGCTCTCGTAGTTGCTCAGATGCCAGGAATTCATGCTCTTGATTTGGACCGAGCTTGGTGGAAGGAACCATTTGACCGAAAATGGTGTAAGGAGGAGCAGTATCATAATCCCCAACAATATAAGAAAGTATTTCGCCACCTTTTCGTCCATCTACTTCTTCTCCTCTTTCAATTATGTCAAAGCCAAGCCTTGCCAAAGGATTGTCAATTAAATATGGGTCAAGCTCTGCCCGTAGCTCAAGTAAAGCCATTTGGTCAAGGTGCTTCTTGGTCTTCTCGTCAAGCTCTGGAACCTTAAGCTTGTCTTTCTTAAGGTCCTTCTTGACTTGGTTTAACGCACTTGATGTCGGATATTTGGCGGTTTCAGCCATTAGTAATACTCTCTTTTGCGTGGCGGCATGTCATCTTCAAACTCTTCGCCGTCCAGTCTGATAAAACCACCCTGACGAAAACGCATCAGAGCCATGGTCATACTATCACAAAAGTCATCATGGTCGCCATTAGGAAATGAGGCAACCTCCTCGATAACTTCATCAGCAAATTTTTCCCCTTCAGGATACCACACTTTTCCCGATTCAAAAATAGGAGATACTATATGCATACGGGCAGTCTTGTCTAATCCGCCCCCACCCTTCCGGCGACCGGGGGCAAAGGTGGCAACAGGGAGGTTCAGTAACCTCATTTCATCCGCCAATGGCTGACCAGAAGCTTTTGCCTCAATCAACATCAACTCTGGGTCCCAATACTCAAACTCTTCTCGCGCTATGGTTTTAAGCTCTGGAAAGTTCCAGCGACCCTTCTTAGCGTCAAGAAGTATTAAATGCTCTTCGTTGTTGTCGAACGGACGGAACACGCCCCATGTTGTAATGGCAGAGTAGTCAGCCGTTTCCTTTTTACTGTATGCCGTGTCGTAAGACTGAATAATATAGTCTAAGTCTGGCACATCGTCCTCTTCCCACGGACGCCACCACTCCCGTTTGACCATTGCAGTCTCTTCAGAAGTAGGATTTTGTTGCCACTGAGCATTCCATTTGCCCACGGACAGCGATGCCTTTACCTTAAGTAGCTCGTCCTTTTTCCAGAATTCAGGCCATAATGGTTCCCCCGAAGGCAAAATGGCAGGGAATTCTACCACCTCCCACTGGTCAGCCATCATATCCTTGCCCATTGCTGACAGTAACCTGCCAGTGATGTCCTTCTTAGACCACCGGGTCTGAACGATAATAATGGAACCGCCCGGCTGCAAACGCTGACGAGGGCCAGATGTGTACCACTCCCACGCATTATCATAAGCAGTCGAGGATAAAGCATCTTGTTCCGAGTGCGGATCGTCAATGATCAGCAAATCAGCACCACGACCAGTCATTGCAGCACCCACCCCCGCTGCAAAATATTCCCCGCCAGCGTCGGTCTCCCATCGACCAGCCGCCTGGCTGTCCTGTTTCAGGTCCGTGTTGGGAAAGATCTCCCGATAAATCGGGTCGGCGATCAGATCTCGGACCTTTCTACCGAATCTTACAGCAAGTTCCGTGTTCATTGTAGCCTGAATAATTTTTAGTTTTGGATTTCTTCCTAAAAACCAAGATGGCATGAGATAGGATGCAAATTCTGATTTAGAATGCCGGGGTGGCATATTTACAATGAGTCTCTTGAGTTCGCCCGAGGCTATCCGCTCGAGCTTTTCCGCTATGATTCTATGATGGGTCCCCTCTATGAACCCGTCATACACATGCTTTGCATAGGCCATGAACTTTTCTTGCGCCTCGTCACGGGTTGACAGGCGTTTTTGATGCTCTTCCAGTAACAGGATTTCCTTTAGAACTTCCTCTGGCAGCAAATCTAGGTTTATGTTTTGATCCATTTCCGAACGATAATACCGCTGAATGAATTTATCAAC
>Ga0181590_10002808_pt1 | contig 14706 bp, 12 predicted proteins | sample 071ome_34_FD_132446 | JGI IMG/M metagenome (GOLD analysis project Ga0181590, IMG submission 132446) | Coastal salt marsh microbial communities from the Groves Creek Marsh, Skidaway Island, Georgia - 071411BT metaG (megahit assembly) | ecosystem: Environmental > Aquatic > Marine > Intertidal... | reverse complement strand
CTAGACGCATCTAATCTGCTAAAACCTGCACTGGCGGATGGTTCATTGAAGTGCATCGGTTCGACTACATATGACGAATATAGAAAGGTATTTGAGAAGGATCATGCATTAACAAGACGTTTTCAAAAGATTGATATTGAAGAGCCTTCTGTAGATGATGCTATCAAAATACTTAATGGGCTTAAGAAACATTATCAGGATCATCATAGTGTTAAATACTCTAAAGCTGCGCTAGTCTCTGCTGTAGAGTTATCACACAGATATATGAGTGATAGAAGGTTGCCAGACAAAGCAATTGATGTTATTGATGAAGTTGGAGCTCTACAAAGAATACAACCTAAATCTAAGAGGAAAACAAATATTAATGTTAGCGATATTGAAGACATAGTAGCAAAACTTGCCCGGATTCCAAGTAAGCAAGTTACTAATGATGATAAATCTATGCTTAAAGACCTCGAAAAAAGACTTAAGCTTGGTGTTTTTGGTCAGAATCAAGCTATTGAATCACTCTCAACTGCCATTAAGCTTTCTAGATCTGGTTTGAATCAAAAAGATCAGCCTTTAGGTTCATTCCTATTCGCCGGCCCTACTGGAGTTGGAAAGACCGAAATATCCAAACAACTAGCGTCAGTTCTTGGAGTGAAACTTCTCAGGTTTGATATGAGCGAATATATGGAAAGACACTCAGTCTCCAAGTTAATTGGTTCGCCTCCTGGGTATGTTGGTTATGATGAAGGGGGACAGCTCACTGAGCAAGTTAATGCTAATCCATATGCAGTACTTTTGCTTGACGAGATTGAGAAAGCACATCCTGATATTTTTAATATACTTCTTCAGGTAATGGACAATGGGAAACTTACTGATGCAAATGGCAGAGAAGTAGACTTTAGAAACGTTATTTTGATTATGACTTCTAATGTTGGAGCTAGAAACGTACAAAGGTCCTCAATTGGTTTCTCAGAGCAAGACCACTCGTTAGATTATGATTCTGAACTCAAAAAAGCTTTCGCACCTGAATTTAGAAATAGGCTATCTGAGGTTATTTACTTTAATTCACTTGATAAAGATACTATCATCTTTGTAGTGAATAAATTCTTGTTTGATCTCGAGTCAATTCTTGAAGAAAAGAATGTCTCACTTATTGTTTCTGATAAAGCTAGAGATTGGTTTGCAAGCCATGGTTATGACAATCAAATGGGTGCTCGACCTATGTCCAGACTAATCGAAAAAGAAATTAGAAAGCCTCTGGCTGATGAGTTACTATTCGGTAAGTTGGCTAAAGGCGGAAATGTGAGAGTTGGCGTTAAGAATGATTTAATTACACTAACTTATTCTTAGTGAAAATCTTAGTTAGTAATGACGATGGCTATCTTGCAGAAGGCATAAATTTCCTTGCGAAAAGGTTAAGAAGACAACACCAAGTTACTATATTTGCTCCATCAGAGAATAGATCAGCTTCAAGTAGTTCGCTGACTATCGACAAACCTTTAAAACCAAAAAAAATATCTGATTCAATTTATACAATCAATGGAACACCAAGTGACAGTATCCACTTTGCATTATGCGGATATTTCAAGCAAGAATTTGATTTAGTAATATCTGGAATAAATTTTGGCCCAAATTTGGGCGACGATGTTATCTATTCTGGAACTGTTGCAGCAGCAATTGAAGGAAGATTTGTAGGTTTTCCATCAATCGCGATTTCTTTGGCAAGCTGGGATGGTAAAAATTTTGATACGGCTGCAAATGTTGCTGAAATAATTGTTAACAATGTTGAGTTCTCTAATCTATCTGCCAACACAGTTTTAAATATTAATGTGCCCGACGTTCCTTTTGATGAGATTAAAGGTTTTAAAACCACTAGACTGGGTAAGCGCCATAAATCAGAAAATATTGTTCAAGATAAAGAGGACAATTCTCTTTATTGGATTGGTGAGAATGGAAAAGAAGCTGAGAATGGACCTGGCACTGATTTTCATGCAATCAAAAAGAATTATGTTTCAATTACGCCATTAAATATTGATTTGACAAGCTACGATGAAGTGGAAAGAGTAGGTAAATGGATAAAAGAAATTAACTAATATTCCAAGTATCACGTAAAGAAACAGTTTTATTCATAACCAGCATTTCTTCATTATTCTCATCTCTACAGAAATAGCCATTCCTTTCAAATTGATATGATTCGAATAGTTCGGCACCAAGCATATTTTGTTCACAGAAACCGTAAGTTGTAATGAGAGAATTGGGATTAATTAAGTCTTCAAGGTTTTCATGTTTGCCAGGATTTTCTTTAGTGAATAATCTGTCATAAATTCTAAATTCAGTTTGCACTGCCTGAGTTGCTTCAACAAAATGGATAACTCCTTTAACTTTTCTTCCATCAAGAGGGTTTCTGCCAAGAGTATCTTTGTCATATTCTGCATAGACTGTTGTGATATTGCCATCAAAATCTGTATCGAAAGTTATTGCCTTGATTATATAAGCATTTCTGAGTCTAACCTCTTTACCTAGCGACAGTCTTTTGTATTTATTATTAGGTGCAACCTCGCAAAAATCATCTCTTTCAATAAAAATCTCTCTTGAAAAAAAGATCTCTCTTTCGCCCATTTCTGAATCATTTGGATGATTCGGTGCTTTAATGGTTTCTATTGAATTTTCTGGATAGTTTTCAATAACTACTCTTATGGGATCAATTACTCCCATTGTTCGTTTTGATTTGTTATTGAGTTCTTCACGCGCAGAGTCTTCAAGTAATTTTATATCTGTGAAAGTGTCAATTTTAGAAATTCCAACTCTCTCAATAAATGTTTTAATTGATTGAGGAGTATAACCCCTTCTTCGAAGACCCGAGATAGTTGGCATTCTTGCATCATCCCAGCCAGAAACGATTCCTTTATCAACCAATTCTAAAAGTTTTCTTTTGGACATGACAGTATATTCAAGATTTAGTCTTGAAAACTCATACTGATGAGGTCTTTTGCTGTTATTAAAATCATCGATATTTTCTAAAATCCAGTCATACAGTCTACGATTATCTTGAAATTCAAGAGTGCACAGAGAATGAGTAACACCCTCTATTGCATCAGAAATGCAATGAGCAAAATCATATAAAGGGTAGATTGGCCAGCTATTCCCAGTTTGGTGATGGGATACAAAACGAATTCTATATAAAGTTGGGTCTCTCATGCACATGAATGGACTAGACATGTCGATTTTAGCCCTAAGGATACATTCCCCTTCTGCAAATTCTCCATCTTTCATTTTCCTAAAAAGTTCAAGATTTTCAGAGGGTTTGGTATTTCTATAAGGACTCTCAATGCCCGGTTCTTTTAGTGTGCCTCTCATTTCTCTAATTTCTTGCGGCGAAAGAAAACACACGTAAGCTAAATTTTTGGTTATAAGTTCAGTTGCATACTTATAAAAATCTGAAAAATAATCAGAGCTAAATTTAATATCACCATCCCAATTATATCCAAGCCAAGTGATATCTCTTTTTATAGAATTTATATAGCTAATGTCTTCTTTAGAAGGGTTTGTGTCATCAAATCTTAGGTTGCATTTGCCGTTAAATTTATTCTTAATTTCAAAATTTAAAACTATTGATTTAGCATGTCCAATGTGAAGATAGCCATTTGGCTCTGGAGGAAATCTGGTGATAATTTTTGAATGAATGCCAGATTCTAGGTCATTTCCTATTTGGTTTTCTATAAAATTCTTGCTCATATGTCAACTGAAACTCTAACTCATAGATTTGATTTCTATAGATATTAAATGATATTGTTAATTATACAGTTCAATAAAAGTGTTTAATTATATAAAAGATTTACTGAATTTTAAAAACCTGGTCTTAATTTTCCCAGTAGCTTTGATATCAGTCAAAATTATTGGAAACCTAATTTTGTTTTTTATTTTATTAGTTGGAATAAAGAATTATTTTATCAATAATTATCAACCTTTCAAAATACCGGCAACAAAGATGATTTCAATTATTTCAATCGCATATTTTTCGATAATGCTTTTATCCATCATATTTAATGCCGGATTTAACGAAGAAATAAAACATATTGCGAGAAAACTACATTTCCTTCTATTGCCCATAATTTCTCTGGCATTCTTGGGCTTCAAAATTGATGTTAAAGCAATAATTATGTCAATAAAAATAGGATTAATTTCAATTGGTTTAATTATTTTTTTTCAGGGATTTTTTTCTCATGAAGGGTTTATAGATTTAATTTGGGATGAGGGTCGTTTATCAGGGATGATCAATTCTAATGTTTCAGGGGATATTATGGTTTTGATGTTTTTTATGTCAATAGTAAGATTTTTTGATGAGAACAAAAAAGAATTACTACTGACATTTATAAGTTCAAGTTTTGGTCTTTTTGGAATTCTCTCTTCTGGAAGTAGAGGATCTTGGCTGACTTTTACTATCCTAGCTATAATTTTATTTTTTTTAAAATTTAAAAAAATTTTATTTGTCTACCACAATAAGAAGTCTCTTTTATATGGGGTTGGTCTTTTTTTAATATCTTCTTTAATTGTTTTTGCTCCAAAGATACATATAACATTTCAACACACTCTTTCTAATGTTCTTATTTGGGCTGATAATGAAGAAATTTACTCTTCATCTGGAATAAGATTAGAGATGTGGCAAGACTCGCTTGAAGCTTTTAAAGATGCACCATGGTATGGTTATGGTTATAGGTTGGCAAATTCAAAAGTATCAGAATATTCTCAAAATCACTCTGAGGTTATTTCATCTTTTACACATCTCCATAATGAATACATCACTGCACTTTTATCTGCAGGTTTCCCAGGCCTTTTTTTATTAATATTAATTTTATTTGTCCCAATGTCCATATTTTTTAAGTCAAGACATTATGAAGAAAATTACTATGTATCAATTATGGGAATTGTACTGACAATGGGATATGCTATTTCAGGTATTACTCACATTGCGTTTGGAGAGGAACACTTGAATGCGTTTTATGTTTTTTACATTCTTCTATTGTTAAATTTAATAGTGAATAATAAAAACAATAAAGAATTAAGATAGGAAAAAAGAATCCCTTGGTGCTGTATTAATATATCTTCTTTCAGTAAAAAAACTTAAGTATATTTTTCTGGCACCTAATTTAAACTGAGAGGTTATTCTTTTAATGAGGTAATTTAAAGATTTTGCTGGTTTTTTAGAAGTGCTAACTGTTGATTGCGAAAGTTGTAATGACTTCTTTCTAGTTTTTATTCCATATGTATTAGCCATGTCAAGCTGAACAATTAATGCTGGTTCTACTTGAAATTTAACAAGAGAGTTGCATCTTGAAATTTGAGCATCTGCAAGAGCTAAGCCATACTGACTCTCACAAGCAATGATTTTTTTTGCTCCTTTTGGGTATAGGATATATCCGGCAGCTCCAGTCGAATCATGATAAAGTCTTAGCATTGAAAAATTATCATTCAGATCAAGAGAAATTTGTTTTTTAGAGACAATTTTTTTTCTATTTCTATTTTCCAGATTTATATAATCCGAATTTCTCTGAGAAGAAATATTTCGAATAATTTTTGGAAGTTTATTTGATATTAAAGCATCATCTTCAAGAATTAATGAGGGGATGTTAGAGGAGGCAGTTTTTTCCCATGCATTTCTATGGGACTTATAGCAAGCTATTTCACTTAAATGGAGAGGTCTTTCCCACTTAGCGTGTAAAGCTTCTTCATTTGATACTTCATCTTTTGAAATAGCATCTAAAAATTCAAAATCTAAACCTAATTTTGAAAATTGCTTTTCCTGAAGCTTTCTTCTGGGCGAATTTTTTAAACTTATAATATAAATATTTAGTCCCACCATTCAGTCTTGCTCCTTTTATGTCTTTTTTTTGCCCTTAAAAATACAGTATCAAAATAGTGAGCTCTCTTAAAAATTTCAGCAAAAATTTTTGCTGGTAAATTTTTATTATGCAATTTATCAATTCTCCATCTCATATTTCTTAGAGTGTCATCAGTGCCGAATTTAAAAACAGATAAGCCATCAAATAATTCAAATCGTTTCCCCTCGTCTAATTTTTTTTGTTTAAATTTATCATCAATATTATTTTCAGAATTAACAAGAAAGCGTTCTGATTCATAAAGTTTAATAGTATTGAGAAAAACATTAGCCATGATTGATATTTGAATCTCAGAAAGATCAGCTGAATTATCTGCAAAGGTATCAACTGCAGATATTAACCATCTTGAATTTAAATTTTTAAGAAGGAATTCACTATGATTTGTCCATAACTCTCTGAAAATTTGGAAATACTTAGCGACCTTGTAATCTCGTCTAATTAAGACAATTATCTTGGCATGCGTCAAGCATAGTTCACTTTCTCCATCAAACTCATGCCTTAACTCCTCAAAATGTTTTTTTAAGTCATCACTGCTGCCATGCGTATATATCTTTTTGCCAGCATTAACAATTAATTTTTCTTGATTAGTAAAATCAAGATCTAAATTTCCGGAAGAGTAATTTGCATTAAATCTCCTTCGATGTCTAGAAAATGAGAAAAATTTTTCGAATTTTGTTTTTTTTCTTTTCATTATTTTAGGAGTGTTTAAGTTTTTCTAAATTTTGTAAAAACATTACTAATATTTTAATTAAACCAAGCTATATTAGTTATAAGGTTTGATACATTGATATAATTATCTAAAAATGTCTTGTTAATTGATGAAAAAAAATATTTGTGTCGTTGGTCTTGGTTATGTAGGGCTATCAAATGCCATTCTTCTCTCCCAGAAAAATAAAGTTTATGCTTATGATCATGATCCAGAGAAGATTAGTGCAATTGAGCAAAAACAATCACCTTTCAATGATCAATACATTTCAGATTTTCTTCTTAATAAAAAATTAGATCTGGTTCCGACTGATAATTTTGAAAAGGCAATCAATGAATCCGAAATTGTCATTCTTGCAACTCCAACTGATTTTAATACTACCAATAATAATTTCGATACATCATCTATTGAGTCGAGTCTTCACAGAATTATTTCTAGTAATAATTCTCCATTAATAATTATCAAATCTACTATTCCAATCGGATATACAAAAAGCCTAATAGAGAAATATAATTACCCTAGGATACTTTTTTCGCCTGAGTTTCTTAGAGAGGGGAAAGCCTTATATGATTGCCTATATCCTTCAAGGATTATAATTGGCGGCGAAGACCCTCTGTTAAATGATTTGTTAGATATGTTTGTAGATTGTTCCCTTAAAAAAAATATTGACACTTTAATCACTTCTCCTGATGAAGCGGAATCTATAAAACTCTTTAGTAATGCTTATCTTGCTCTCAGAATTTCATTCATTAATGAGCTTGATACATTCTGTGAGATTAAAAAACTAAATCCAAAAAAAATAATTGAGGGAATAGGTTATGACCCAAGAATAGGTAACTTTTATAATAATCCTTCATTTGGATATGGTGGGTATTGTCTACCAAAGGATTCAAAACAGCTTTTAGCCAGTTATGTTGATGTTCCAAACAAAATCATTAAATCAATTGTTGATTCAAATCAAAGCAGGAAAGAATATATTGTTGGAAAAATCACAGATATGAAACCCAAATTATTAGGGATATACAGAATTGTTATGAAATCTGGTTCAGATAATTATCGTTCTTCTTCAATTCTCGATATTATTCGGATGCTTGTTAATAAAGGTGTGGAGGTAATGATATATGAGCCTAGTATAAAAGACGTAATCTTTATGAATTGCAATGTAGAAAATAACCTGGAAGACTTTAAAAATAGAAGTAGTTTGATATTGGCTAATAGATTAAATCCTGAAATATATGACATCCTTGACAAGGTTTATAGCAGAGACTTGTTTGAATTAGATTAACAAGATGCCAAAGATTAAGATCGATTTTTTTCACATTGGGTTCCATAAAACTGCATCTACATATCTTCAGAAAGTATATTTCCCATCAATTAATAACCTAGAAATTTTAAATAATTTATCTCCAGATATTGATAAATGGTTTATTGAAAATTTTGTCAATATAGAGGATGCTAACTTTGATAGGGACTTTTTTTTAAGAAATTTTGAAAAAAAACTTGAAGATTATTCAAATACCAAATCAAACATAATAGGCATCTCCGAAGAAAATCTGTCAGGAAATGTATACACCGGGGAGAGGTCAAATGAATTAATGTTAAGAATTTACAATACTTTTGGCAAAACAAAAATATTAATTGTTATAAGGAATCAACTTGATTATATTTTATCCTCATATAGTAACTTTATATATCACAAGGGTGAAAAGAATTTTGAGTCTTGGCTTAAAGGTAATGATCTACAAAAAAAAAATGATCGCAAAATTAAAATATTCAAGATTTATTTTTGAGTATAGAAAAATATTTGGCGAGAAGAATGTCATTGTCCTAACTTATGAAAATTTATTTAGTTCTAATGGAATTAAGGATTTTCTCAGTTCATATAACTTGAGTGGGGCCAGTGTCAAAGATAGAAAAATAAATATAGGAAGTTCTATTTTTGGAAACCATATACTACTGCTTCTAAATAAAATTGGCGTACCAATGATAAGTGGAAGGCAGCAATTCAGATCTGTATTTCCGGAATTTGGAGATGATAGATCTAGACTAAGAAATCTTTTAGGTGAAGCATGTGATGAGTTGGTCCAAGACAATAAAACCTTATCAGAAAGATTAGAGCTTAATTTACCTCAAGAATATTTTTTTTAATGAAATATACAATTAATAATTTATTTACTCTGCTTGGAAATGATAGAAAGAAATTACCTTTTATCACTTTTCTATTCCTCTTACTTTCTAGTCTAGAGTTATTAAGTCTTGGATTGATTGCACCATATATTACATTTCTTACAAATCCTTTAGATTTTGAATATTCAAAGTATGGATTAGAGAATTTTGATTTTCTATTTGAATCAAACAATGTCATTTTAATAATTAGTTTAGGAATGGTATTTATTTTTGGTATCAAATCTTTTTTTGGTATTTTGATAAATAAAAAAATTTTCCAATTTAGCTTTGGGCAGGAACTAAAAATTAGAAAGATGCTCATAGTATCTTTGCAAAATTTAAGTTATGAAAATTTCATGAAAAGAAATAGCTCGGAGTTTGTTCATTCAGTTCAAATTCTCGCTGGGGATTACTCAAGATTACTTATAGCAATACTAAAATTAACTAGTGATATTTTGGCTAGTATTGCAATAATTTATATGTTATTCATAACAGATAAAAACTCTTTATTTTTGCTAGCATTAGTTTTATTCTCATCAATATTGTCATATCAATTGCTATTCAAGAATAGAGTTGCAAATTATGGTAAATCTGCGAATATTACTTTGACAGAACTGATTAAGTTTCTAAATGAAAGTATTTCTGGCTTTAAAGAAATAAGAACTTTAAATAAGGAGTCTTTTTTTAGAGAGAGGATGGTTAAAAGTGCTGAGAAATATTCTGACGTCTCAAGAAAATTTGCAGTGATCTCATCAGCGCCAAGATTTTTTCTAGAATTTATAATTATTTTGGTTTTTATATTGATGGTTTTGAAAATGTTTTATTATGGATCTAATTTTGCCGAATCATTGCCAATCATTGGTGTATTCGGTGTGGCTGCACTCCGCCTTATGCCAGCTTCAAATCAACTTCTGTCGACAATGATGACTATTCAAAATACAAAAAATTCTATTAAGATTTTGTCTGGGGAACTAAATAACAATCCTATTTTTCTTGCAAAAAAAAATAAATTCATCCGACAAGGCTCAAATATTTCTGGGCCATTAAGTAGTATAAAGTTCTTGAAATTTAAATTTAAATATCAAAATTCAGAAAACTTTATCCTGAACGAAATGAGTCTAGAAATTAGTGGCGGTGAATCAGTTGGTATATTTGGGCCATCAGGTTCTGGAAAAACAACATTAATAAATAATCTTGTTGGCCTCCTTCAGCCAGCCTCAGGTGAAGTAAAAATAAATAATAAAATCTATGACAATTTTGAAGATTGGACTAGTATTATTGGCTATCTGCCTCAAAATGTATTTTTAATTGATGATTCAATTATTTCTAATATAGCTTTAGGAGAGAATTCAGCAGAGGTTGATTTATTCAGAATTAATCAGGCTATCGACAAAGCTCAACTTAGAGAATTTATTAACTCATCTTCTGATGGATTAGAAACTATTATTGGCGAAAATGGACTTAAGATATCCGGAGGGCAAAAACAAAGAATTGCTCTCGCTAGAGCTTTTTATTTTGATAAGAAAATACTAATTCTTGACGAATCGACAAGTGCTCTTGATAAGGAAACGGGTCTAAGTGTTATCCGAGAGTTAAATCAGTTAAAGGATAGGAACACTGTGATAATTGTAATTTCACATGACATGGACACTTTATCACTTTGCGACAGAATTTATAGATTCAATAATGGTAGATTAATAGAGTATTGACAATGAGATAGAACTTATATGGATGAATATTTAAGAATAATAGGTAGGAAACATCCCCTTTTTGTAGCCGATATCATTTCTCTTATGGAACGACTAGATAGGGTAGTTTCTAACTCTGCTTTCTTAGTTATTGGTGGAGCGGGATCAATTGGCTCAGCTGTTGTTAAAGAGATCTTTAAAAGAAATCCTTTAAGACTCCATGTGATTGATATCAGCGAAAACAATTTAACTGAACTTGTAAGAGATATTAGAAGCGAGTTTGGCTATATAGATGGAGATTTCAGGACTTTTGCAATTGATGTAGGATCTAAGGAATATGATTCATATTTTGAAATAAATAACTCTTTTGATTATGTTCTTAACCTTTCCGCACTAAAACATGTTCGTAGCGAAAAGGATGTCTTCACTCTAATGCGTATGATTGATGTAAACATTTTTAACACTATTAAAACAATTAAGCAGTGTAAAGAGAAAAATATTAAGAATTATTTCTGTGTAAGTACTGATAAAGCGGCAAATCCAGTGAATTTAATGGGCGCTAGTAAAAGAATTATGGAAATGTTTGCTTTTAATGAGTCATTAAATTCCCAAATTAAAATTTCTATGGCTAGATTTGCGAATGTGGCTTTCAGTGATGGTTCACTGCTTCATAGTTTTAAGGAGAGAATTGCCAAAAAGCAGCCAATAGCAGCACCAAAAGATGTTAAGAGATACTTTCTAACCCCCCAAGAAAGTGGTGAGCTTTGTTTGTTGAGTTGTATTTTTGGCGAGAACGGTGATATCTTTTTTCCAAAATTAGATAAAGACATTCATTTACTTGATTTTCTGTCAATTTTAAGAAATTTCCTAGCGCAAAAGGGCATTAAAGTTTATGAATGTTTAAGTGAGGATGAGGCTAGATCAAAGGTCAAATCTCTAAACTTAGATAATTATTGGCCTTGTTATTTATCTATTAGTGACACAACTGGAGAAAAAGATTATGAAGAATTTTTTACTGATAACGAAGATCTTGTAATGAATATTTTTGAATCAATAGGTGTCATTAAAACCAAAATTAATTTTGATCAAAAAAAACTTAATATTTTTTATAAAAATATTATAAATTTGAAGCAAAGTAAGAATCCCTCAAAGAAGAAAATTATTGATGAGTTTTTTAAGCTTCTTCCGAAATTGGATTATGAAGATAAAGAAAAATATTTGGATGCGAAAATGTAGCGTATGAAAGACATAATTTTAATTGGTGGGGGAGGGCATTGCCACTCAGTGATAGATGTAATTGAGCTCGAAGGTAAATACCGAATTTTAGGAATCATTGATAAGGCTGAGTTAATTGGAGAAAGGATATTAGGATATAAATTTATCGGCTCGGATCAAGATCTACCAAGCCTTCGTCACGAAGTTGATTATGCATTTATTGCAATTGGACAAATAAAAACTAGCCTACCAAGAATTAATATGTTTACATTGATATCTAGACTAGATTATCAAGTGCCAAAAATAATTTCCCCCAGGGCTTATGTCTCAAAGTCTGCACAAATATCTGAGGGGACAATTGTTATGCATGATAGTCTCGTCAATGCTAATGCAATTATTGGAAAGAATTGTATTATTAATACTAAGGCACTTATTGAGCATGATTCAATTATTGGAGATAATTCTCATATATCCACATCTTCTGTAGTTAATGGAAATACAAATATCGGAAAAAATTGTTTTATTGGCTCTAATTCAATCATTAAAGAGTCGTCTAATATCCCTGATGATAGTTTTATAAAAGCCGGTAGCCTCTTTAAATGAAAACATATATTATTGCAGAAGCTGGGGTTAATCATAATGGCTCATTGGATGTAGCTAAAAAAATGGTTACTATGGCTAAAAAAGCTGGAGCAGACGCGATTAAATTTCAAGCTTTTAATGCTAAAAACTTACTAGTTCAGAGTGCGCCAATGGCACAATACCAAATTGATAATACTGAATCTAAAAAAACTCAATATGAGATGATTAAAGAACTAGAGCTTAGTAACGAAGATCATAAGATTTTAATCAATATGTGTAATGAAACTGATATAGATTATTTATGCTCTCCTTTTGATATAGAAAGTATTAATTTTTTAAGGACTCAGAATATTGAAACTTTTAAGATTCCAAGCGGAGAAATTACAAATCTACCTTATCTCAGATATTTAGGGAGAGGTAATCACAAGTTACTTCTATCAACTGGGATGTCTAATATTGATGAAATAAAAAATGCATTATTGGTTTTAAATGAAGCTGGAACAGACCTAAATAGAATCACAATTATGCATGCGAATACAATGTATCCAACCCCACTAATAGATGTCAATCTAAACGCCATGAAAACTATTGAAAGAGAGTGTCAAACTAAAGTGGGATATAGTGACCACACTCTTGGTATTGATGTATCAGTTATTGCTGTAGCATTAGGTGCTGTAGTAATTGAAAAGCACTTTACTCTGGATAAAGATATGGTTGGCCCTGATCATAAAGCGTCTCTGTCAGTTCAAGAGTTAACAGATATGGTAAGGTGCATTAGAAAAGCGGAGATCATATTAGGTACTCCAGAAAAAAAACCGACCAAAAGTGAAATGGCTAATTTGCCTATTGTAAGAAAGTCTATTTTTGCCTCAACAAAAATACTGAAAGGTGAAAAATTTTCCGAAAGAAATATTTGCACTAAAAGACCAGGTACTGGAAAAAGCCCTATGTTATGGGATGAAATTATTGGCTCGACTGCTAATAAAGACTACAATCCTGATGACTTCATATGATTCCTAGAAAAATTGCAGTAATTACTGGTTCGAGAGCTGAATATGGACTTTTACAACCCGTTATAGCCCTGATTTCAGAATGTCCTGAAACCGAACTTCAGTTAGTTGTTACAGGGTCTCACTTTTCTGAAAATCATGGAAATACCATTTCCCAAATAAGAGATGATGGATTTCTAGATTTTGATGAGGTGGATATTCCTGAACAATATGAGAATGAAGGCAATATAGGGAAAGCCGTTTCTGAGGGAATTTCGAGGTTCACTTATTTATTCAAAAAAAATATGCCTGATTTAATTTTAATTTTAGGAGATAGATTTGAGATTTTTTCAGTAGCTATTGCTGCTTGTTTTATAAAAATTCCAATCGCTCACGTTCATGGAGGTGAAATTACTCTTGGATCTTTTGATGACTATATCAGACACTCTATAACCAAGCTTAGCCATTTACATTTTGCGTCAACTGAAGAATATAAGAAAAGAATTTGTCAGCTTGGTGAACCGCCAAATAGGGTATTTAACTATGGAAGTCTTGGTGTTGAAAATATCCTTTCAAAAACTCTTTTATCAAAACAGAATGTTGAAAAACTTTTGGGCGTTAAATTTCATTCAAAAAATATTTTAGTTGTTATTCATCCAGAAACTCTTGGCCTCAAACCTGAGGTTTTTATGCCACATTTTTTTGATGCGATATCAGAATTTAAGGATATCCAATTTTTCTTTACTTTTTCAAATTGCGACCCTGGCGGAGATTTCATAAATCAGAGCATTGTTGAATTTTGTAGTAAAAATAATAACAGTCTTTTTTTTAGAAATTTGGGAACAATAAATTTTTTGAGTTTAATGTCTCAAGTTGATGGAATTATTGGCAATAGCTCATCCTCAATTATTGAGGCGCCAACTTTAAAAATTGGTTCAATAAATATTGGTTTAAGACAACAAGGAAGAATAAAAGCACTAAGTGTTTTGGATTGTAAGTGGGATAAAAAATCAATTATTGATGCATTTGCTAAGCTATATTCTAAAGTATTTCAAGACTCTCTCAAGAAAGTGGTTAACCCATATCAGCAAGCTGATACGGCAAAAAGAATTTTTGATGTGATTAAAAAATTCAACATAGAAAATATTTGCCAGAAGAAATTTCATGATTTGCACAAATAGCTTATGATTAAGAGAGTATTAGTTGTTGGTTTTGGCAGTATTGCTAAGAGACATATTAGAATCATAAAAAAACTTTTGCCCAAGTCGGAAATAGCTGTTCTTAGGAAAAGCAACTTGCCATGTTCTGAGGCTGAAATTAATTCAAAAAATTGTTTTTCAAATTTTGAACAAGCCCTTAAATTTAATCCTGATATAGCCATAATTGCTTCGCCAGCATCTAATCATCTAGAAGCTGTTAAAATTCTTTCAACGCATAAAGTTAATTTATTCATAGAGAAACCTCTAGCTGAAAAT
>Ga0181590_10002796_pt1 | contig 14733 bp, 19 predicted proteins | sample 071ome_34_FD_132446 | JGI IMG/M metagenome (GOLD analysis project Ga0181590, IMG submission 132446) | Coastal salt marsh microbial communities from the Groves Creek Marsh, Skidaway Island, Georgia - 071411BT metaG (megahit assembly) | ecosystem: Environmental > Aquatic > Marine > Intertidal... | reverse complement strand
TGGTTTTAGTTGAGAAACTAATTCATCGATTGTCATTTTGAAATTAATAGATTTAGAATTAAATATTTTTAAATAGTCAACTGTTGAAGGAATTCCATGGAATGAATTTATTTGAAAAAATCCGGGTTGGGTATCTGCATACATAGAAATTTTATTAAATCCTCCGCGTAAGCCTTTAAAGTCAATTATAGTTCCACTATACCCTAAGCCAGATGTGCTAAATTGTTCTCTCGCATGTATAACTAGTTCCTGATTAATCATAGTATTTAATCCATCAAAAGTATCCAATGGATTTGTTATACTAACTATATTTGCTTGTATAGGAAATGATTGATATGCATCCAGCGCCGGATTAGTTATTGAAAATCGATGGCATTTACCAATAGCAATCGGACAATATCCCAACCCATTAGGAGCCTGGAAATTTTCTGTAGCTGCAGATACATATAGTTTATCTGCATCATCGTAATGAAATTTTTTATCTAAATAAAATATATAATCCATATTCATAGCATGGTATAGTATATATTTGACTTCGTCAACAGTTGTAGCTTGTTCTCTGTTATCAATTAATCGGTTTATTTTTTCCGCAATATTAGGATCTGAAAATTTAACTACTTCATTGTTCGAATCACAGTATAATGTATCAACTAAACGAAATAAACCTCCCTTATCTGTTTGTATTGAATCTAATAATTGATCAACGGTTGAAAGAAATGTGTCAGGGCTAGTACCATACACCCTGCGTTCAGCTTGATAATATACATCGTCGCTATCTTCAGTGCTTATAAACGGTTTAATTGCAATACGGGCTGTTGGATTAGTTATGTTTAAATCATCTTCAGTAACTAAATATACAACCATCGTACCCTCTTCTATATCATGTTGTATATAGTAGCTATTGATTCCTCCATATAAATTCATACAGCTTGACCAACCCCTATCCGTACTCATTCCTGCAACATCATATGAATGCTTTGAAAATACTAGGTAATATGATTTATCTTTGTTTTGTCGGTATCGTTTAACTTCCGGTATAGCATCATATTCCTGCATTAACTGGTTGAACTTGGTTTGTGCGTCTTTTTTCATAGATTGTTTAATTGCATCAATCGTATTCCATTCACCATTGGTTTTGCGTACACCTCGTTCTCCAGTATCCGGATTTGTTTTTATTATAATTGATAAATGATCAAGCTTTCGTTTCACTTGATATGATAATAACATTTTAATATATTTTGACATTTTAATAGCTCGACCATATTGATCTGGTAACTGACCTAATACAATTTGTTCATGTCCATCAAATGTAGGAAATGGTTTTGTGTTATCATCAAGTTGATTTTTTATAAAATGATTTATATCACGCCTTAAATCTATTAGAGCATTGGAAAAATTTATAAGATTGTTAGAATGGTTGTCTTGGAGTACAGCATTAACATCAAATTTATGTTGGAATGGTATTGCAACTCGATCCTGCCGCCGAGATAATTTTGCTCCTGGTTGTTTTGATAGTTTAGTAATTATATCAGATACACGAGCTTTTATTGCAGGATTTTGTTTTATATTAGCATACTTTTTAGCTTTGCTGAATGGCAATGCTTCTCGAATCAATTGTGTTTCTAAAAGTGGTTTTAAACGAATCATTATAGCTCCTGCTTTATGCCTAAGGCTGGCATACGCTTTCTCCAAACTTTTAATACTATTTCTTTATCTGTGTCTGATAAGTGTTGCGGGACAAAACTGTCTAAATATTGATTTACAACTTGTGCAAATGGCCGACGTGATTTCTTTGCCTGTAAATATAATCCTTGCAAGTTAGCATCTACTTCTTTAGGCAACGTAAAATAACGATATGCCGGCAAATCTCCTGTTGCAATTTTCTTGCGAAGATGTTGATCACTTCGAAGATATTTGCCTTGCTTCAAGTTCCAACCCGATTGCGTTATATGTTCTATTTCGTGTCGCAGTGTATCGCGGAGAGCCATCGCTACGTCACTTAAAATATTTGGATATAGTTTCGAGTCTAGCTCTAATCGTATTTCGATTAATGGAGGTGCTCCATCATCTGTGATATGATCTTCTGTATCATTGAAAGCATCTCCTCCTTTTCGTAATCCGCCTGGTAAATTATCTACCCACTGTATCTTCAATGTCAAATAAAACTCTGCTGGTATCTCTTCATTTTCAATTTCACGGAAATATATCTCAGGATAATCTGCAGATTCGATAGCAGGTGCATTGTCTTTGAAATATATCTGTTTCCCAGCAAATTGACCGCGTGGATCATTAACTGCTATATGACTTAGTTTTACTATGGCTAACAGTTCTCGTGATAGCTTTGTAACTAATGCATCATAACGACCTTCTACTATAAGTGTTTTCATTGATATCATAATATATTAATAAATATCAATCAAGTAGATTATAATTCCAAAACTGTTCTTTGTCTTCTTTAAATGGATTTCCTGATTGTTGATAATAACAATTTAGGCAAAGCATCTGTAAATTTTCTACTCGATGATCTGTCTTATCTCCGTTAATATGATCTAAAAGTAAAGGAACTGTATCATCTGTAATACGACGTTCTGCATATCCGCAACAGGAACATTCCTCACTAAAAATAGCCAGTGCTAATAAACGGTTTCTGAGTTTCCATGTTGGGTATTGTGGATACTCTCCGGCCAATATTTTGTCTATCGTGTATGGACTAGATGTAGCTCGGCACACATCCTTTGGGATACCGACACCTGCCTGGTTGGTATGCATATCATATAGAGTCTCGCCTGTTACCGAATCAGTATACAGTTTTGCATATTTTTTATATGTAGTAAACGATATCTTAAGAAACCTTGCAGCTTCTGCATTTGACTTGGTGTTTTCCATTGCATACCGAATATCAGATTCTGGTATATTTAACGCAGTTCTACCTCGACCATAAATATATTTATATGGCTTAGTTTTATCCATTAATAGACTCCTAATTTTCTCAGTCGATGCACTGCTTGTTTTGGTAATTCGCAACTGTCATACCATTCTCGCATTTGCTCTTTATATGGTGCTACGAATGACATAAATGTAGATGGATATACTTTAGATAACTGTTTCACTTCATCATACCACATCGAATAGCTTGTATACTTGTCTCGGAATCGTTGTTCATCCGTACGGTTTTCGTAATATTCAATTTGGTCTTCGATTGGCCATAAATCAATTGGAATATTTTTTGACTTCTTTCGTCCTAAAAATTTTTCATCTAATTGTCGCTTTCGATCATTACGTTGAATAAATTTATCCATTGCATTTACTGATCTGTCTTTTGGCGACATTCCGCTATGTGCTCCTTTTTTACCCATTTAAAACTTTCTTTTTTTCTGTTAAAATTATAACTCGTTTCCAAGCATCCTCAGCTCGGTAAATATAACGTTTAAATTTGCGAATGTTACCTGCTTTTTTTTGTCGCAATGCTTTCTTAAAATTTCTATGAAATGTTGCGTGTGCAAATCCTATGCGCAATGTGACTAAAAATAATCGTATCTTTTTCATAACTTTTCTATGCTAACAAGAATACCATCCTTGGTAAGTTCCTCATAAACTTCTAAACATAACTCGTGTTTATCTATAAATATAGGATAATGGCCGTTATTATGTATTATATTGGCACACTGATGTGCTTGATAGTAGTTATGACCACATACATCCATCAACGAACTAATTATGTCATCAAATGTATGGTGGTCATCGTTGTGTGCTACAACTTGCCAACGTCCTCGTTTACTCGTTAATTTTTTTCTTGACATCTCTAATAATAGCTGCTTGTTCCCACATTTCTCGATCTGGGTCAGAACAATATATAAGTAACTGATCTAAAAATGAATTTCGATAATCTCCGTCCCAATGATCTGGAAACATATCGATTAGTTCATTAGTATCTCCAGAATTGCGAATTGACTCTAAAACTACTAGAGCTACCTTAATGAGTCGATCTAACTGATTATCTTCTTTATCTATCATATATATATAATATGAAAAATTTAATTAATAACCAATGTTTTAGAAGTCTCTATAAATAAATTTAGCAGTATGTAATATATCTAACTTACCATTTACGACGAATGAAAAATAGTATATACCTGCTTTTAGTCCGTCAGGTAATTTGTAATTAAATGTATGATTTCCAGCATTTGCTAAAGTAGTATATTCTGTTTCTGTTCGCTTCATGGAACGAGATTCAATTTGATTTGCAAGATAATCCTTTAATATAAAATGTATTTCATCTATAGAGCTATTAGTTTTATAGTGTATTGTAACCATTCGAGTCCCAATTGGCGCCGGGTTTGGTGAGACATATGGTTTACCTGTAATTACTTCGGTATCTGATGTTGCTGTTTCGCCTTCTGCATATTTTTTGAATGCATTATAATTTTTTGTCATCCGATGTGCAACTGTACCATACTTACCTCCAGGTATAGGCCATCCCCAACCTTCACTGTAATTTTTTGCTACATCTGACCAATCATCATTAATGATGCCTTGTGCCCACTTATAACCAGTTTTAAATTCACCGCGGAACTTGGTATTAATCAACGCAAACTTAATATAGGTTGGCAATTTACTCCAATTTGGTATATATGATGCAATTGCATTTTTTTCTTTTGCATAATCCGTATTAAACAAGTTGATTGCTTCTTCTTTACTAATAGTCTGCCCTAACTTGTATTTAGATGAACCTGTATCTTCTGCGTGTCCCCATCCTACAGTAATTTTACCATCGCCCAATTTATATGCAGTGAGGCGCAATGATTCATATGATTTAATTAAGTCCTTAAACTCGGCTTCAGACATTTCCCATAACTCTTTATCTTGAGCTGGGTCATAATCTTCTAATAATAAACCTTTAAGTCGAATCATTATTTACTAACTCCCGCTTTACGTGCCCATTCTTTTGAAACTTTATCTGAATCAATTGGTCCACCTTTTGCCCACGTGTCGCAAGTTCTTGCTGAATGACATTTAAAATGATGCATCCAACAATATCCTAATTGTCCGTGTTTATCAGATACAGGTCCAGGCATACATTGTTTCATGTTTGGTGATATATCAAATGCTACACAGTTACCGCATAATGATTTTTTAGCGGCATCTTCTGAAGTGTTCCATTTTTTAGCAATCTTTTCAAAATAGTCAGCTGGCTCATCAATATTCAATGGTCCATACATATGTTTGTCAATTGTGCTGTTTCTGTTTTTAGTGTTGAGGTCGACATCTTGTGTTGCTGCAGGACATCCCGTTTTAGCTTCTAAAAGTAAATGTTTTAATAAATTCATTTCTTTCCTTTATTTATTTCAATCGCAGCTAATTGTCGTAGTGCCTGTTTCTTTGTGTCATGTGTTCCTAATCTCTTTCCGCCATCTTTAGGATATACAACCCATTTATTATCTACTTTTTCAATTCGTTCTGGAATCATTGCTTTTAGTGTAGATTTTAAATCAGAATTACGTGAAGATGTTTTTTGAACACCTCTAACATAATGAGTCATGTAGTCTTTAACTTTGTTCATATAATCTGCAGCCAATGTTATTTTAGCTTCTAACCACTCCGGCAAGTTATCTGTATCTTTGATCATGTTGGCTACATCTTGTGCGTCGTCTGCACATTCCATTGCTTGATGCTTTGCCATTTTTCCTTCATTGGAATTATGTCCGCAACCACAATCATCATCTTCATGTAAATTTATCATAATTTTCCTCATTAATATTATACACTACCACCTATATAAATCCATCTACTCTTAAGATCACTATAAATGTATTGTGCGGTATCACCTTCTTGTAATACAAGATCTGTACCAGCATTACCATTAAGTAAACGATTTGCTGCAGTACTGCTAGCAGCTTCATGCATTAATGATGCACTATATGCCCCAGATGCCATATCTCCGGCATATATAACAAGTCGGGTACCATTTTTACCCTCAGATAATATGCCGTTAATTTTGACATCACTGGTAGCTCTGATGCTTAGGAAAGAAAAATTACCAAAATCTAAATCATCATAATCTCCAGCATATGTTTTAGTGATTTCTTGAGTTGAGAAAGATCCTCTTATAGATAAGGTACCACTTGGAGTACTAGTATTAATTCCTACGGTACCTCTTAATCCATCAACATATAATGCACTAGCAACAGTACTACTATCAACTATAAAATCTGCATCTGCATTTTGAGTGTTAAATTCAATTGATGCAGTTGTTAATAGTACTGCGTTAGATGTTAATCCGACAGCCGCGTTTAACACAACACCATTATCTTGCACAGTAACTGCATGTTGGCCTAGATATAATGAAGCTTCTGGTGTGTTTGGGTCTAAAAATAAGACAGTGCCAGTGCTCGTATCTTGTATGGTTAACTCATTACCATTTAATTCATGAGTTCTGGTTGCATCTACAGTTAAATCAGTGTTAGCTAAATTGGTATCAGTTCCGACGTTAATAGCATATGATGCAGTAGTTGCATATGATGCAGAAACTATGCCTGTTATACCAGAACCAGCTCCAATAAATGAACCCGTAAAAGATCCAGTAGCTATAACATCAGCACTACCTGTGCCGTTTAATGCATCAATAATTCTAGTTATATGTTCTGCTTGTATAGTATTATTCGTTACTATATCCGTTTTGCTAATAGTTGCCATTATCCTTTACCTTTATTATTATAAGGAAACATGTTGTTTAATTTTGTTTGTCTTTTATCACATCCGCAATCTTCGTCTAATATCTGTGCAATCTTTTTTGCTAACTTGTCTAAACCTGTAGCAGCGGTAATTTTTTTTATGTCGTCGCCTAATCCTCTAGATTTCATGTTATACCTTATGTATTTGTTTTACTAAGTCTTGGTATTCTGTTTTATTCATTGGAATTTCAAATACCACCGTTCCTGGAAATTTATAATCTTGTTCTGGTTGCATTATTTCTGAATACCCAGTTTCATCAAATCCAAATACTGGATATTTAACATCTTTCATCGTAATATTGTTATTAGATATTAAAGTGCACTTTCCTGGATGATCCCATTGTCCTCTATCATCTACAATTGTATCCATATGTTTAACTAAAAATTGCCAATCTGTTTGATTCATTTTCTTGTCTGTATGTAAATGATTTCGTAGCATTGACTCTACATCGCGTGATTCTGTTAAACTCATAGTTTGAAATTCATATTTTTGTAACAACTCTTTTAACCGACTTAATCGACCAGTGCTCCGAAGTTTCTTAAAAGCTAAATTTTCAATTGCATATTCTCCTTCGGCTTCTAAACCTGTCTGTCTCATCTTGTATAACTTTTGTAGCACATGTTTAATGCGAGATTCTAAGTTAGGAGTATTTTGATCTAAATTGTCTATTTCATATGCCAATGGCTGCATTTTCTGATCAATGATAGAATCATCAATTGAAACTGTGTTTGCATCTGGTCGTCGTATCCATTTGTTATGCATTATAGAATACTCTCCGACACTTTTGTGTAACTCTTGATTAGCATCTTGCGCAAATAATTCAATATCCATTCCTTTGTATGTTAGCGGATATTTTTGATTCCAAAGACTTTTTTTGGCCATCATGTAGTTTCGAACTAAATGTAGATTTTCACCTACTTCTGCATAGTTGATGATTAAATGAATATCAATGTCAGAGTTAGCAGTCCAATTATAGTTTGCATTGCTACCAATTAAAATTATATCATATACCTCAGCTTCAACGTCTAAAAATTCCGTAAAGCGTTCAGCTATTTTCAAAAAGCCATCTCGAAGCTTTGGCTTTAAATTGCCATTCTCCCATAATGCTGGATTAAGTGTGCTTTTTGTTTGGTATTCTAATATCATATTATAATAAATTCATTATTTTAGTAAATGCCCAAAATTTAATTTCTGAAATGCCATCTTCTGACAATAAATAATCTTTCTTTTCATTTAATGTATCGCCAGGAGCTGCATCGTACATCTGTTTAATCTTTGATACTTCATCATCATTAATTACATCTTCAGGATCAATTGTATCAGGGGTTTCTTCTTTAGTTGCACCTAGTGTATGCATATAAGTAGAAAATAAAAGTGGAACTACTAAACCATTCGGATCATCTTTATCATCATACCCCATTTGTTCTGCCAAATCTTGAACTTCATTGGAAAGTACATCCCAAGACTTTATTCCAAATTTCATTTCTTTGAATACACCTAATACTCCATCATCTGCAATACTTTGTTTGAGTACCGCACCTGGTTTTACTACATTATATGCTGCAGCTAATTCGTCAGCTACAAACGCTCGATACCATATATTATTAGCACTTTCTGATTGGTCTGCAATTTGTTTTGCTACACGTCTATATTGTTTTGGATCTGAGTCTTTTAATTTTTTCAACATCTGATAAATGTCATATGTATTTTCATCCCAGATATTAGTAATTTTTTGATTAGGAAAATATTTAGGTAATATTTTTTCTAAATTGCTAGCAGTTTGGCGATTTGCTTTCATCATTTGAGCTGACAGCATCGGACTAGCAATTAATTTTTTAGCATATGATTGATTTAGCGCTCGCATCAATTTAGCTTGCTTTCCTGTTGACCAACCAAATAATGTTTTAAGTGAATTAATACCTATTCTCAGAAGACCCGCGGTGAGAACATTTCCGGCCATATATACTAATTTAAATGGAAGTTTAACAACTTTCCATGTTACTTTAGAAATACCTTTTTGGATAGTTTTTCTTACTTTATCCATTTTGCTTACCTTGAATGCACCTGTTCCAGTTTTTGTAAATAACTTATCTACATACGATGCCCATTCATCAAATGTTTTAGATACCGTTTTAGCATCTAACCCAACCCAAGACATTTCAGTTTCCCATTTCTTCAATGTACGACCTGATGCTCTTAACATTTTAGCAGCTTCATCGCCCCACTGTTCCATTTGTTTCAATTGAGCATTCGTTAATTTGCCTTCTTTAACTTGTTTTGCTAAAAACTTTCTCCATTGTGTGATATCTCCTTTTAATGCCAATTTGATCATTGTATTAACACCAGATGCTTTCATTGCCTTGAATGCCCCTTTCAAGCTCATCGCAATTGCTGATCCTGCTACTGGTATAACTGCTACTAATGATAATACACCATCAATCCATTTTTCTCGATAAAAGTAAATTAATGCGTTAACGATATCAATAACATCTCCTACACCAGGAATAAATCCTATAAAATCTAATATAGTTTGAACATAATCAATAGTTTGCCATTCGTCATCTACTCTAGATGCATCTTTAACAACAGCTCCAACCTTTCCGGTTGCAGCTTTTACACCCGAATCTTTTGTGGTGTCGATTACTTGTATTTCTGGAGAATATTCAGTTGATCCAATTTTAAAACTATACTCGCCTGTTGGTAATTTTGTTAGCTCCCATGTTTCTTTAGTTTTAACATTAATATTAGCAACTCCATTTTTATATATTCGTATGGTCTTGCCATCAATATTGATTAACAGATAGTCTCCGTAATCACTGTTATTAAATTTACTTTTAATCCACGTTTTAACTTGATTCCAATCAGTAATTTTTTTTGATTTAGGATCAGTTACTGTTGTTGATGCTGTGCTCATTGTTGTAGATTTAACGCCAGTTGTATTTGAAACGTGAATATGATCAAAATGATTTCCACCTGACATAGTTTTCCATAAGTATGCTTTAGGACGCGAGATCTTTTCTCCGTTTCTTTTGCTGTATTCTCCAGGAACATATCCTATTCGTTCAAGAGCTGCAACTAATTCATCTCCTAGTCTAGTAAATTCTGCTCGGCGTTCGTCATCTTTCTTTCCATATGAATATCCATTAATTGCTGAAATGTCAACTGCAACACCTAATTTATGCCGACTGTCATGATCGTGCGATCGGAGTCCAGAAGATACATAAATCTTCCAATCATTAGCAGATGCTATTTTCTGTATATCTGATAATATTACATCAGATACATTTTCTAATTTTCCTGATATATTTGAATATGATTCGATAATTAATGCCGGCATATTTAAAAATCCTATTTATTAATAAATATAGTTTATTTCCAAAAGAGCTGTATAAATATAAGTGCGAATGCTAAAACTAAACAAGTAGCAGTTTTTGCTGTAATTGCCTCTCCTTTAAACAGCCATGTGAATGCTGTAAAAATAACTATTCCGGTAACAAAAGATACGAATCGACCCGGCCAAAATTCTCCACAAAATCCTTGAATTGCATTGCTAGTTGCTTCCATGAACACCCAAGTAATAGGAACTCCTAAAAGCATCAATACCCATTTATATTTTGCTGCTAATGGCCAGAGAACAGGTCCATTTACCTGTATCCATACTATTGCCTGACCAATTGAAAATAAAAGTATAGATAAAAAGATTAAACGATAATTCATACATATATTATATGAAAAATTTACTAAAAATCAAATCAGTCTGCAGAGTCTTTGCTGGCATATTTAACACCCATTATAGTACCTATGATACTAAAAGCATTAGTTAGCAGGATGCCGAACATGTTGCTCCAGGTATTTCCAATCAATTCAGTATCTCGATCTAGAGTCATTGAGTATATGTATAATACCGTAGTGCATACACCTACTCCAATGATTATTGCCAATGCAATCCGTACTATGGTTTGTATGAGTTTAAATTGAGTTTTTCGTTGCAACACATCCAAATCATTTAATGCTTCGTTTTTTGCTGATTCGGCTTGAGTCAATGCAGATTCCAATTGACTCATTAATTTATCTTTTTCTTGTTGCGATTCTAATAACTCTTTGTTCTGAGTTTGTATTTTTTTAGTAATGTCTAAACGTTGTCTTTGCTTAGTTTTGCCTTCTTCAATAGCATCCTGCAGATACTTGTTAAACTCAGCATCCTGTTCTGCATCTATCAGTTTTAAAATGTTGCCTTCTAATGTAACTCTTCGACTTTTTTTTAATTCTAATAACTGCTTTACTGTTTCCTTATGTAACTTTATTTTTTTCATTTATAAACTTTAAAAGGAGCAGACTTTGTTTTATATCCTTCGTAGTCTTGCAAGAAATCTTCTAACCTAGGTTCAATTTCATCTGATTTAACTATCCAGAATTGAGCTCCTGCTTGTACTGCCTTTGCTTGCTCTGAAACTTCGTTGCTTGAAGATATAATACCAATAACAACATTGTCTCCATATTCAAAGTTAATACGTCTAACTAATTCAATTCCATCAAATGTAGATCCAATGATGTTTAAATCAACAAACACACACTCTGGTCTTTCTTCTATAGGTCCGTTTTCAAACCACTTTTTAAATAATTTTCCAGCTTCATCTGCACTACTCAGTGCCTGTAGTGACAATGTAATGTCTAACAAGCTACATGCATCTTCAAACACTAAATGAAATAGATCTTCATCATCTACTAACATGATTGACTCTATCATTACGATACCTTTACTTTTAATTTTGTTCCTGTCTCTAATTTCTCGCATGTAACTTCGAATCCGTGTTCTTTCATGATGGCTATGCATATATTTAAGCCTAATCCAGAACCTGTCTCTTTTTGTCCTGTTTTACGTGTATATGGTTTAGATAATTCCTCAAAATCTTCTTGAGACATTCCCCTACCATTATCTTCCACAATAATTTTATTTGATTCTCTATATATCTTTACATACTTAGTATCGTTATCATTATATCGTAATCCATTACGTATCAAATTATCAATAGCTGTACAGAAGAGTGATTCATTTACCATCTCCTCTCCCATATCATCAACAACTACATTACTTTTGTAAGATGTTGATTTGAGGTAGGCATCAATTATACATTTGAGGTTGTGAGACTGTCTTTCCATCACTGCATCTTTTTTCACAAGATTAGTAAACTCCTTAACCCCATTATACACCTTCTGTGCATGCGATAATCCTTCTTTCAACATCTTCATCGGTGCATCAATACTCTTCAATTCTTTATCACACACCATTTTATTTAACCGCCTTTCAAGCGAAGATATACCCCGCGGAATGTACGTATTGATTCCAGAATGCATATCATGTCTTAAAATTTTAGCTGCATGTTCGAGGTAAGCGTTTTTTCGATCGACCTCTTGCAAAGAATTCATTAGCTGAGTGATATCTTGCCGCACAGAAATAAAGCCTGAGTGTCTACCGGCACCATCGAACGTAGCCATTATATGTGAATCTACGATATATAAATCACCATCTTTCTTTCGATTCGTTACAATCTCATGCCATATCGATTTGTATTTGATAGTTGTTTCATACATCTGAGTCCATAATGCACGTGGATGTATACCAGAATTTAATACTCGATGATCTTTACCTAAAAGTTCTTGCCGTTTATATCCAGATACTTCACAGAACTTGTTATTAACATCTGTAATTAGTCCATGTTTATCTGTACGGGATACTAGGCATGATTCATCTAGTATAGATTCGAGGGTTCGTTTTTTAAGTGTTTCTAGGTATTGAATACGGTATATTTTACTCATTGCATAAAAGAATGGAGGCATAAATCCTATAACAGATAAATATTCATACCATTTTACCATCAGAGTATATTCAATCCAATCAACCATTACTAAAGTTTTAACCACAAAGAATGATAGCATTATTACTACTGCTAATGCAATTGCTGTTATTGTCTTTGCGTCTAACCGTATCATAAATTTTCTAGTATTTTAACTAACTTAGGATGTGGATAACAATCCATTTTACCTTTTCGAACATTTGTATGAGTCCATACACCTTCGATCTTTCCGTTATAAGCATCTGCATTAAACCCGAATGCTTCTGCTGGATGAACTCCGTTTTTAAGAAGTTCTGGCAATCCTTTTGTTATAGGAATAGCAGGATAAATTTCTTTAACATGATTCAATAACTTTTCTGTTGCGTCCATTTGAGCATCTGTATAATTATGCCAATAACGTCTTCCTTTAAATTCATATCCTAAATCGCAAACCTGGTCAGCGGGCATTTCTGATCCATATGCATTATAAAACTTGTCACCTTTTTTCTCAAGGTATCCGTAATTATTAATTTCTACTGCAGATGACATTTTAGACATCTCAAATCTTCCAACTTTACCTAAGTGCCATCCTATATAGTTGTTAGGAAAACATTCTACAACAACGCCGTCAACATCAGTGACACCCGATTTAGATTGTCCTCCAATACACCATTGCGTAGCTACACGTCCTCTATCATCATTATTCCAGTTACGAATCGTACGGTATGGATCATGACCGCCTGCTGTGTGATGTAAAAAGAACCAACGAGGTTCAATCTTGCCATAATCTCTAACATATTCATCGGAATCTAAATAAGCACGATCAATCTCTAATCCGCTATTGCAAGTATACTTGCCAAGCATTTCTAGCTTGCCATCCTTATCATTTGCTGGATTGTAATTAGATTGGTCAGTATCTGCATCGATACCTAATGCATCAAGTGTTTTTGCACCAACAATACCATCTGCTACTAAACTATGATCTGCTTGAAACCTTTTTACAGCAGCCGCTGTACCAGATCCAAATATGCCATCTGCTGCGATTCCTAATGCCCTTTGTACTTCTTTAACTGCAGAACCTCTATCACCTTTCTTAATCATTATTTTCCTCTTTGTTTTTCTTGCCGAAAACTTTACCAACTTCTGATATTCCGAAGCTTCCCAATGTAATGAATAAAAATGAATTGTAAATGTATTCAGAGATTACTAATTCTTTTCCCCAGATACCTGTTACGATATCAACTAATGCAAATAAAGACATCATTGCAAATGAAGAAAATCCGACTACGTTCTTTTCATTGATATCATTGCTGTCTTTAAAAATATCACTGAACCCCATATTCATACTCCTTTTACGTATAAATATAGATTTTTGTTGTTTAATATCTAAAAATTATAAACTTTGTATGTATTTTTTTAGTTGATCGGTTGGATTCCATCCTAATCTGTCGTTTGCATCACGATTTTCTTGCAACGTTTTTCTGTAATTGCCGGGTTGTTCTGGTATATACACGCAGTCGATTCCTGTATGTTCTTTGAACATGTTATATAATTCATTGATAGAAAAGTTAACACCAGTTCCCAATTCCCAGGCATCTTCATGTTGTTCATCACTCATAGCAATTCGATATAATCCATCTACGATATCCGACACATGAGTAAAGTCTCTGCGCTGTTCCCCGTCTCCTACAATTGTAATTGGTTCTCTGTCTCTTAGCTGCCGTCTCCATATTCCAATTACCGCAGCCCAGTCCCCATCAACAATTTCACCTGGGCCATATACATTATAAAATCTAGCAATTTCAAAATCACACTTATAAACTTTTTTGTATAATTTTAATATCTCTTCACCCATATGTTTATAACAAGCGTACGGAGATTGATATGGATCGTGCCAACGAGATGATGATCCTGCGTATACAACCTTAATGTTATTTTTTCTTGCCCATTCTGCAACTTGATTAGTTCCATCTACATTAACACGATATGTTTCCGCAGGATTCTCGAATGAAGGCTGAATTCTTGATAGTGCTGCTAAATGAAAACATACGTCAAAATCATTATCCATTAATCCGATATTACGTATATCGCCGGTATGATAATTACACCCAAGTATTTCATTGTCCTGGGTTCCGGAATCGTAATTGTCTAAGGATTCAACTTCATG
>Ga0181590_10002792_pt1 | contig 14741 bp, 9 predicted proteins | sample 071ome_34_FD_132446 | JGI IMG/M metagenome (GOLD analysis project Ga0181590, IMG submission 132446) | Coastal salt marsh microbial communities from the Groves Creek Marsh, Skidaway Island, Georgia - 071411BT metaG (megahit assembly) | ecosystem: Environmental > Aquatic > Marine > Intertidal zone... | reverse complement strand
GGGAATCACTGGTACGTTCTGGTCTTTCTGAAAAAACTAATTTTGAAGTGACTCTCTTTCGGGCAGTGGAAGCTGGGCGTACACGATCGATTGATCATGTAATAAGAAAAATTTCTCAATTAATCGCAAAAGACCCGAAAAAAAAAACGAAGTTAGTTGAACGGGAAATTTCCCATCCTTCTACTGAAGCTGAAACTCCTAACACTTCGAATCATTCTTTTTCTGCCCAAGATGTAACAGCGCCACGCAAAAAAAACGATGAAAGCGTAGCCAATCGAGATCCCGCAGATTTGTCCTTAGAATCTGCAAAGGTAAAGCCTGCAAGTAAGGAACAGGATGTTCAAAATGAATCGGGTCCCCAAACCTTACCAAAAGAAAAAGATGCCAACCCATCTTCCCCCAAAAAGACTCTTCAAACAACCGACCCAGAAATCATTAAGCAAAGAATGGAGGCATTACCTCAACAAGTTCGCAAGGTAGTAGACGAAAAATTCCGCGGTGAATATTTTGCCATCGAGAAAATTGATAGCACCAAGTTGTTGTGACCATCCCATGCTTCTAAACTTTTAAGCACCCAGCTTAATCGATAACGGGCCTAAACTCTTCTTCTTTTACCCAACCTTTGTTTAATCCAGAGAGACTTCTCATAAGAAACCATTTTTCTCCATCTGGGCTGGTGTGAGCTCTGGGTTGTTTATTCTTTCCCAAATCCAAAAATAAACTAGAACCTGCAGGAATAGAGGTATTTGCACTACTGGCATTACCTGCAAAAACACGCAGGGAAATACGGTCGCTGGGTTTGTTGGTATCTTTGGGAGGTTGGTAAGCGATTACTTCTCTTTGGAGCATAGACGAAGTGTTCCTTTGTTGGTTATAAAATCCATACATTAAAATGAGTAGGATCAGCCAAGAAGCTACCCAAAAGAGAAAGGACTTGTTTTTGATGGGAAAGCGAGTGAACCAAATGAGTAAGATGATTCCTGCCCAGAACAGAATACTTAATGAAATGAGCGAATATTTGTAAAGGGTAGGAGAAAAAGAGAGGATGTTTTGGTTTCGACTGTCTTGGCTAATTCCACACTTATCCAAAGCAAGCGATAAGTTCGCTTTATATTCGCGGTTTTCGGGATCGAGTAGAAGTGCTTTTCGAAAATGCAAAACACTAAGTGGGTAGTCATTTAACTTGTAAAAGAGGTTGGCCAGATTGGCATGAAGGGGGGCGGAGTGTGCCTCCTTTATTTCGGTATAGGTTTCAACAGCTTGCTGTAAATCACCCGTTGCTTCTGCTCTAACAGCATCGTAAAACAATTGGTCTTTTGAGGTTCCATAACAAATGAGCACTCCCCAAGATTGAGTAAATGCTAAGATCAAAAGAAGGAAGGGAATGTTTTTCACTTTATTTTTTTCAATAGTGATTGGGACTTGCGAAAAGTAGAATCAAGGTCGGTCTTTTGTGTAACCGAACCAGCGTACTCCAGTTCGTCGCAAAGCCTTAAGAGTTCGAGGGCCTCATCAACTACTTCTTTTGAGAAGGATGCACTTTTAAGCAATTCAACCACCTCTGGGCTTGATAGTGCATGTGTTTTTGCATGCTTGCAGGCAATGCCCACTCTCAGTCTTATGCTTTTACTAAGGATACGATGAAACCCAATAGAGTCTTTGTGCTTAAGTGCTTCTCGAATTTTGATGAGAAGTACTTTTTCCTTTTTCTTCAGCAGTTCACTTGCTGACTTTCTTTTTCTGATACGAAGATAGATTACGACCAATACTGTTAAGAAAAGGACGACCTGCAAAATCCAAAAAGAAGCAGAGTGTATTGGGTCGACCAAGCTGAGAGAGGTTACCCAAACCCCAGGGTCAGAATCTGTTTGGAACAGGTCTTGCACCTGTTTTTGTGGTGCTTGCTTTGGGGCACTGGATAAGGTTGTATCCGCTGGTGCAATCCACTCCTTTCCTGGGTCTACCCGGATTCTATGAGCAGATGTATTGAGGGAAAAATACTGTTCTTTTTCAGGATTGAAATAGGCAAAAGAGATGGAAGGTATTTCAAGGATTCCTGCCTCCAGGGGTGTCACTATATATTCAAAGGTTTGTGATCCTTCTTGTTTGGTCATGCTGTTTCCAGAAAAAGAAAATGCAGGTGGGCCCACTTTGAATTTATCACCAAAAGATAAATTTGGTGCAGGCATAGCCGCGAAATTTCCGGAACCATGGATTGTACAAGTTAATCGAATTGGATCTCCGACAGAAACCTGGTTCTTATCCGGGTTAGAATTGATCTTCAGGTCCCCAATGGCTCCCTGAAAGGAAGTTGGCCGATCCTTGTTCGGTAATGGTTTGATCTCTAAGTCTAAAGTATTTGATACAACTTGGAGGCTTTCTTCTCGGCCAAACCCAAAGAAAGGATCATTGAAAAATGGATTATTAAAAGGGGAGTTGCGACCATTTCTAATACGCACACGGATGCTCGATTCAAAAGTAATCTTATGATTGCCAGTGATTGCTCCAGTAAGACCAAAATTCCAGGAATAAACGGAATAGGTTTTGTTGAATTTCCTTACATTTCGCTCCTCACTTGGTTGTCCCAGTTCTGTGATTGATATGCCATCTGCATTTTTCGCCGGTACTTGATCGATTCGAGTCACTGGTAGCCTGTCCCAAAGAAATAGACTGACCTTAGCTTCTACAGTTTCACCTTTGAAGAGAAAGGGCCTGGGGCATGAGAATTCTAAGAAAGCAGCTTGTCGAAGGTCTTCTTGTTGTTGGCGCTGCTCTGCTTGCCGAAGTTTGTCCTTTTGGTTTGGGGGCAGAACCTGCAAATTGGCCGAGGGAACCTTGTGGGTTTTGTTTTCTACCTCAATTTCCCAACTTGGAACGATAAAACTGCCAGGTTTTTCTGGAGTTACCGTAAAAGTTAATTCAAACCTTACCGAGGGAACACCGTTTATGAAAGAAGCAGATCGGAGTGTTCGCGGGGGAGATGAAAATTTTAAACCTTTGACGGAGGGTACCGAACCGCTTGGAGCTTGTTGGCTGCCATGAACAATAATTTGGTATGTGGACGCATTCGATAAAGTAATCGTTGCTGGATTAAAGGAGCTTTCTACCCTGATATTCCCAAAGGAAAGGATTGTTGGGCCGGCCAAAAAACAGGCGATAAGTAGAAATCTGTAATAACTTAAAGGCATTAGTAATCTCTACCGGTAAGAGTAGGGTCATATCTTTCGGCTTCTACTTGAAGCGGTTTGCTTTTTGATTCGGTTTCCTGAAGCAATCGTTCATACAACGCATTGGTTTCTTGTTGTTGTTCTTCAGCACCCTCCTCAGTGTTCTGTTCTTGTTCAGACTGCTCATCCATAGCATTTTGCTGACTTTGAGAGTCTGAGGAGTTGTTCTCTGAAGAAGGGTCAAAAACTCCGAAAAGTAGAGGGTCAGGAGATTTCTCAAAATCAATCCAAGTGAGGTATGAATTGTGGCTTTCGAACGGAAGAGTAACATTTGCTTCCGCATTGTCGGGCTGGATGCATACCGTGTACTGACCGGGTGGCGAAAGATGCGAAAATCTTCCATCCTCATTCGGTTTAAAGGATGTTTCATTCTCATCCATCTTAGAATTGCCATTTTCATCGAGAAAAAGGGTAACGGCAGAAGTCCCAGATTCATTTTGGTCTTGGATGGAATTAGCGTTTTGGTCATTCCACACCATCCCTTTTATTTCTGGGGCCGCTCTCCAAGGAATCGGAATGGAATAGGTTCCAGGCTCCTTCATTGTAATGAAATGATTTTTAATGTTATTCGCATTTAGTGGGGGGGGCGGTGGTGGAAAAAGTGGGAGGAGGGGAATCTTAGAAGTTTGGTTATTTTCTTTTAAAACCGAACCAATTTCCAAGGAGTTTGGAAAAGTCCCTGAGATCCATTCAAACGCAAACTGACCATTTAAATTTGTTTCCACGAAAGGTTCCCTTGATTGGTTATGCTCTCCATTGCTATCACGATCCCAAAATACTTTAGCTTCCAGTAGAGGTTCATTGCTGTCTTGTAGTCCATTCCCGTTTATGTCTCTCCATACGATACCTTGAATTTTGCAAACTAATGACTCAATCCTGTCTCTAATTTGTTCGTTGAGGTGATTGAGGTTTTCCTCTGCCATGGCATTCCTTTTGATAGAAAGAGAAGAGCGGTAGAACTCTCTGGCTTTTTCCCAGGTGCTTCTGGCTCGGTTCACATCTTGCTGATCGAGAAAGGCATTCGTTTTTAAATAATATAAATTTCCCAGAGCACTTAAAGCCTTGGATTGCAATTCGGGGAAGTCGGTTGATTTGTTTAAAGAATTTTGGAGGTTTTTTTCGGCTGCATCCAGGTCGCCAGCATCTAAGTAAGAAAGGCCGGCATTCAAATACAGCTTGCCTAAATCACTGCCATCTTGGTCTGCAACCGTTTGAATTTCCTGAAGGTAAAAGTTTGCAGCAGCTTGAGGATCGCCATTTTCATTGGCTTCTTCTGCCTGCTTGATATTTTCAGTTTTCCAGCAACCTGGAAAAAAGAACAGAAGTGCAAGGAAAAGATTGAGATGACTGGAAAGGTTTTGTTTTTTGGCAGTCGATGTAAGCACCTCACTTACAAGAAAAACCAGTCCCATGAATACAAAAATTTGGTATCGGTTTATCGGTAGGGTGGTGGACAATTGCTCTCGCAATTTTTTTTGACCAAAAGTTTGAAGCTCAGAAAAAACATGGTCAATACCTTCCCCGGTCGGTCCGACCGGAATGTATTGGCCGCCAGTAGAAGATGCGATGTTTTTCAATGCGCTTTCATCCAATCGGGTCAAAATTCTTTTGCCAGACCTGTCTGTAAGAAAGCTTTTGGCTTCTTGGTTTACCGGGTCAGTCGAGATGAAGGATCCTTCCTCAGATCCAATTCCAATAGTAAAAATCTTGATCCCATCTTTGGCTACCTCCTTCGCTTTAGATAGTCCCAGACCCTCCAGGTCTTCACCATCCGAAATTAAGATTAAAAATTTATCGGTATCATCTTTTGAAAAGGTATGTGCAGCTTCCTCAATGGGTTTGGCAAGGTTGGTGCCAGGCCTTGGGATTAATCCCACTTTTAAGTCATCCAGGCTTTTAGCAAATGCTTGATGATCAAGGGTAAGGGGGCAATGCACGAAAGCCGTTCCGGAAAATGCAATCAATCCTAAGCGGTCCCCTTGCACCTTGGGGAGGAGGTTGGTAAGGGTTAATTTGACTCTCTCAAGCCGGTTGGGCCTGACATCTCTGGCAAGCATACTTTTAGAGAGATCCACCGCGATTAAGATATCTAAACTTTTTGGCGAGATACTTCTTTGAGTCTCTCCCCACTGAGGTTGAGCAAGCGCAATGACAAGGAAAGCAAGAGCAAGCAGGAAGACGAAGAATTTAAAAAACTTTCTTTTCTTGGAAAAAAGTGGAACTAGTTCGTGAATTAATTTATTAGCGACCAATAACCTTAATTTTTGATCCGCAGAATTTTGACTTTTTACAAAAAGAACGAACAAAATCCCTGCGATAACAGGAATGCAAAACAAGAGCTCAGGTTGTGCAAAAAAACTCAAGGGATTTTGAGGTAACGGGTTCGAGCGAGGATAAATTCCAAGCATAGGAGGAAGAGAGCAGCCATGAGGGGCCACATGTAAAGGTCTTCAAAAAGTGCATTTACTTTCATTTCGACATTTGTTTTTTCAAGCCTGTCGATCTCATCATAAATATCCTCAAGGGTGGCTTTATCTTTTGCCTCAAAAAATTGAGCACCTGTGATATTTGAGATTTTAGATAATATTTCTTTGTCTACTGGGTAGTCTGCCATACGAACAATGGGTTGTCCATTTGGTGCACGAATAAGGTCTCGGGCATTAGAATCGAAAAGATAAGTTCTGGTCCGGGTACTCGATCCTATCGCGATTGTGTAAATCTTGATCCCGTCCGGTTTCGCACCATTTGCATAGATGAGAGGACTGTGAGGGGGGGCAGGCTCATCTTTTCCGTCGGTTAATAAAATAAGGATTTTGGATTTGGATTTGAGGTTTCTTAAACGATTAATTCCCTCCGCCAGAGCAGATCCAATGTTCGTCCCTGTTTGATGGGTAAGACCGACCTCAAGGCGTTCCAAGTTTTTTTGCAGATGTTCTTTGTCTAAGGTAAGAGCACTCACCAAATAGGGGTCAACGGAGAAAGCCACGAGACCGATCCGGTCATGTTTTCTTTTTTGAATAAAATCCTTAAGAACTTCCTTAACCACATCGAGTCTGGTTACTTCTTCAGTTGGGTTTTCACTCATGTCTAAAGCAAGCATCGAAGCTGACAAGTCTATCGCGAGGACAATGTCCACCCCGCTCGATAGCACGCTATTGGTGCTACGGTCCAATTGTGGCCTGCACATTGCTAGAATAACAAGTAAAATGGACACATTACGCAGGAAGTATGGTATCCATGTCCATCTTTTGGCATGTAATGTGCCCGCTGCCATCTGGACAGATACAGATGGAAAGAGCAGGGCAGTTATTCTGGAGGAATTCTTTCTTTTTAGCCAAGCCAACACAGGGAGTATAAGAATAAGGGCACCCCAGTATGGATCGGCCAAAAGAAAATGATCGGTAAGGGAACTCATCGAGGTTCAGAGATTTGGCTTGTTTCTGAATCGTGCTTTGTCTCAATCCTTTCTTGAGTAAGCTCTTGTTGGGTCTGCTCCACAAAGCTGCGGGCGGTCTCCAGTAGATCATCCAGGTGCTTCGATTCAAATGAATCAGAGGAGTACTTAACCCGGTCCCCTTTTTGAACAAATTCTGCGAGTGATTTTTCGAAATTTTTCTTCAGGAAGGAGTGTTGAGAAACTTCCCTTAAAAATTCTTCGCCAGTCTGTTCCAATGCGGGCAATTTGAATTGGCGCTCAATGAACAACCGGATGATTTCAGAAAGCTTAAATACAAAAGGTTTAGGGGGAAGCCTTGGGGAACTTGCAGATAAAAGGTTAATTTGCGACAAGGCCTCTTGAAAAGGATCAACCTCAATTTCTTTATCTTCCACAATTTGTTCAGCTTTTTTTCTTCTCGATAGAAAAACAAAGAACAACAAGATCCCTAAAACCAAGAAACCAGAGAGGATGATCCATAAATTCCCCATTAGTATTTCAGAGATGGATCTGATTACCGGCAGGGGTGGTTCCCTCACTAAATTAAGGTCTAGGAGGTAAGGCTTTTGCGAATTGGTAAACAGGATCATCCAAATCTCCTTTTTCCTCTTCTTTTGAAAAATGAAAAGAGGTCTTTAGCAAAATCTCCCTCCGTTGAAATAACAAACTCGTCTATGCCTCGCCTTTTTAATTTTTGAGAAAGTAGTTTTGATTTTTTCAGGTATGTTTCAGAGTATTGTTTGCGGGTATTTGGGTTCGCTGTGTCCAAAGTAATCATCTGTCCAGACTCAGAATCTTTTAGATTAATAAGGCCGATATTAGGTAGCTCGTTTTCTCGCTCGTCGAACACTCTGACGCAAATTAAATCATGCTTTAAACGAGTATAAGATAATTGATGTAAAAGGGCTTCGAGGCCAAGTCCTTCCTCGTCATCGAAAGCTTGGTTTAAAATAAAATCAGAAAGTAAGAACACAACCGCCCTGCGTCGGGTTACTTGGTTAAGCACCCGAACGGCATTGTTCAGATCGGTGCTTTTTCCTAATATGGGCCGAAACAGGATTTCTCTGAGGATGCGCAATACATGTTTGTGTCCCTTGGTTGGAGGTAAGTAGAGTTCCGTTTCATCGGTGAATAATAAAAGGCCAACCTTATCTCCATTGCGGCAGGCTGAGAATGCTATGAGTGCCGCCAGTTCGGCTAGTTTTTCTCGCTTACTCTGAGTATCTGATCCGTATCGAGTACTTTTTGATATATCAACCGCAAGAAGGATGGTTAATTCTCTTTCCTCTTTATATTGCTTAACAAATGGAGTGCCTTCTTTTGCGGTTACATTCCAATCAATTGTACGTACTTCATCCCCAGGTTGGTATTCCCTGACCTCTTCAAAATCAATTCCTTGCCCTTTGAATGCACTATGGTAGGAACCAGCGAATAATTCGGCTACCAAGCGGTTTGACCTAATTTCTATCTGCCTGACTTTACGCAGAATTTCTCGCGTAAACTCAAGGTCTTGTTCACTCATGTAAACTAGAAATCAAAGGGAAAACTCCGAATCGACAAAAGTTCGAACTATGGAACTGGAACCGTTTCTAATATCTTTTGCACAATTGCATCACTGTTGATGTTCTCAGCCTCGGCTTCGTAACTGATTATGATGCGGTGCCGGAGCACATCTGGGGCAATGTCCTTAAGGTCTTGAGGGGTGACAAAGCTTCGCCCTTGCGTGAACGCAACCGCTTTTGCAGCAAGGGCTAAACTTATTGTTGCTCTCGGTGATGCCCCAAAATGAATGAAGGCTTCGAGATCGGAAAGTCCGTGCTCTGAGGGTTTGCGGGTGGCCAGTACAAGATCGACCAAGTATTCCTTCAGTTTGTCGTCCAAGTAAATTTGATCGATTAATTTACGTGACCTGAAAATGGTTTCAGCATCAACAACAGGGCTAATTTCGTGGTTGGGGGATACGCTGGCATTGGCATCCAAAATTTTCAATTCTTCGGAGCGATCAGGGTAATCAATAAGCAATTTGAGCATGAAGCGGTCCATCTGTGCTTCGGGCAACGGGTATGTTCCTTCTTGGTCGATAGGGTTTTCGGTGGCTAATACAAGAAAAGGCTGAGGGAGGGCATAGGTTTGATCTCCTATCGTTACCTGTCTTTCTTGCATGCCTTCTAACAAAGCACTTTGTACTTTTGCAGGAGCCCGATTGATTTCATCTGCAAGTAGTAGGTTGGCAAAGATGGGGCCCTTTTTGGTGGTAAAATTACCTTCGCCCGGATTGTAGATGAGTGTACCAATGACATCAGCTGGTAAAAGGTCGGGAGTGAACTGAATCCGCTTGAAGTCTGCCTGTATACATTCTGCCAGAGTCTTGATGGCGAGCGTTTTAGCTAGTCCAGGAACACCTTCCAGCAATACATGCCCGTTCGCCAGTAAGCCTACAATAAGTCGGTCCACGAGGTATTTTTGCCCAACAATTACCTTGCCGATCTCTTGCCTTAGTAAACTCACCCAGGCAGCTTCGCTTTTAATTCTTTCCTGCTCCTCAGGAGCGGGAGGTGTATTCACAGTGCTAGATTCTTTCATCAGTGTTAAAAGTAGAAAAAAAGAAGCGTAACCAACGCAACGATTTGTCCAAGGTAAAAGCGTTCAGTAAGAACTCATGGTCCATTTTCGACTTGCCCAAAAGAAGGACTGGGGAATTCTAGCCTTTAGAAAACTGTCACAGGAATAAATTTTAATGAGAGTAATTTTTAATGTTTAAATTAAGTAAAGAATCGAAACGTATTTTTTTCGCCCTCTTGGTCATTCCATTTGTTTGGATGACCCTCAATCACTACGAGTATCTGGATTATCTCAAAACCAAAACTGTAGATTGGCGAATGAAGTTTAGAGGAGAGATCCCTCAATCGAATTATTCTGATAGTAATGATACCATAGAGCTTCCCAATGGGCAGGAACTCCCCCGTGTGCCCAAACTTGTGTATGTGAATTTTGATGTGGGTACTCTTGAGATGGATGGGGTCGGAGAAAGACCTTGGGATCGTGCTTTTTTTCGTGATACTGCTCTTGCCTTGTTAGAAAAAGGCAAAGCCAGATCCATTGGTTTCGATTTCGGATTTACGCCTAAAAGTATGTCTCGAATGGTGCCTAAAGAAAATTCCTATCGCAGTGATATGGCCTTAGCTGACCTTGTGAAAAAGTTTCCTGACCAAGTTGTCTTAGGATGTCTCTATTCTGGAGTGCAAACTCCTTATGTTAAGTCAACTGGGGTAAGTGCATTTCCTCCATTTTTAAAGGATGGATATACAAGTGAGTCCGGGAAATTTCACTATCCCGAATCACCGTCCTACCCACTAGTAAGTTTTGATGGCGAATCCTACATTGGACGCCTTGGTTCATTTACGGTTACTCCATATCGTGCGGTGGATGAAATTCCGAGATGGGTTCCTCTTTGGTTTGAGGTTGGAGGGAAGGCACATGCATACAACCTACTTGGTGGGAAGCAGAATGTTTTATCGTTTGAATTGCCCAAGGATAACCAAAGACAAATAAAAGAACTCCGAACAGAGTTAGCAAAAATTACGGCTCAAAAATTAAAACTTCAAAATGAGGTTTCTATCTTAGGCCATGAGTTAGCGGAATTAAATGAGGCAAAAATGAATTATGATGTTGTTTTGTCTCAGTACCGGGAGCATGGAAAGAATCTCTCCCGTTTAGATCAAGAAATCGAAAATTTTCAGAACACACTTCATGGTAATTCATCCATTGAACAGATTATTAGACCTCAGATTGCTCTCCGGATTTCCGAACGCAATACGATCCTACAAAAAGTCCTAACCAATTCATCTACTGATCGTCAGGGGTATGAAAATGTTGAGGGCTTGCAGGTGGAGATTCAATCCTTGGAAGAGGAGATTTTTAATTTCCAGAAAACATTGGAGCTTAATCCAGCGTTGTCCGCTGTTATTAAACCACAGCTTACCCAAAGAATAAATAAGAAGACTAAACTAATGGCTGCTCTCGCAACTTTACAGGAGAAGGCAGACATTGATCTATCGCCTGAAGAACTTCTGGACGCACGGTCTTTATTGAGTGATAAGATTAAGCAAGCTGAAGCTTCTGTTAGCTCAAGTGTGGTTAAGTTGGCAGAGGTAGAGCAAAATCTCTTTGCTAAAAGGGATGCGCTTCAGCTTGTGGAAATTAAAGAGAATCGAAGTTCGCTTCTTCTTGCAAGATACTCAGGAGAAGTGGGTACAGAACTTGTAGAGACTGAGAATTCGTTGAGGCTAATCTATAAAGGTACTAATAAGGATGGCGTTGGGGGTATCTTGGTGGATACTTTTCCCAACGAAGTTCCCCTTATAAGGAAAGGCAAGATTTTCGCTTTGGGCGTTGAAGCACTACTCGCATATTATGGGCTAGAGGATGATGCAGTTCAATTGGATAAGGAATATAAAACCTTTTCTATCATTCACCCAACTGCAGGTACACTGGTGAAGTCTAATCTTTCGGAAGGTCAGTTTCTTGAGGTTAACTGGTTTTCAAAGTGGTCTGAAATCTTGGACGAAAAAACACTCACGCTTGAAGCAAAACGTGCGTATGGAGATAAAAATTTTCCAGAATTTATAGCCCTTGCTCCCCAAATTGTACGCTTACTTCTCTCCAGGGTAGAGGGAATATCTGTTCCCTCTGATGACAAAAAATTACCCGACTGCCTGCTCAATTTGGGAGTGGAGGAAGCTAAAGTTCACACCTTGCAGACTCTTCTGATTCAACCATTGAAAGACGAAGACATTCCTTCCTTCGATGAGTTTCTATCGTTACTCGAAGCAATTAGCTATTATTACATTCCTACAACCATTTCAACTGATTATAATCCAATGTGCGGGATGAAGGATGTCCTACAATATGCTCAATTCCATGACCAAGTCACCGCAACCATCACCCAATTGGAAGAGAAAATAATGACTCTTTCTGGAGGTCAGTACCTTGGAAAGATTGAAAAAGCGTTAGAAAAAGATCCTGAAAATACCAATTTAATTTCCCAAAAACAAAAAATCCTTGATGCAGTTGATGCGAATAAACGGATCCTATCGGTTCAGAATGAAGAAATGCAGAGAATAAAATCGTTCTTCTCAACATTTGAAAATTCAATTGTTTTGATTGGTCCAGAGGAAGCAACCTTTCAAGATTTAGCCCCAACACCCTTTGACGCAGCTGCTGTTCCTAAAGTAAGCGTCCATGGAAATTTGATCAAAACTCTAACTTCAGGAGAATATCTACAAAGATTACCCATTAAGACGGATCATTTTGCTACACTATTTGTCTGTTTGCTCATGGCTTTTTTGGCCGTTTATCAAGGCAGCCATGCTCAGTGGGTCCAAGCAGCGGGGATTCTTCTTCTCTGCGGGTATATATATTTTGGTTTTGAGGCATTTGCCCAGAGTCATGTGGTTTGGCCAATCACTGCTCCTGCGTGTGCGGGTTTGAGTACTTCGTTTATCGGCCTCGCTGCGATGGTGGTGATTGAACAAAAAGCCAAAGGTCGCCTCAAGGGTATGTTTGGGAGTTATGTTTCCTCTGATTTGGTTGAGCAAATGGTCGCTTCTGGGGAAGAACCTTCACTTGGTGGTGAAGAGACAGAAATAACTGCTTTCTTCAGCGATGTTCAAGCATTTTCCAGCTTTTCTGAACTTCTTACCCCCACGGGATTGGTTGACCTAATGAACGAGTATCTGACGGCGATGACGAATATCCTCCAGGAGGAGAGAGGAACCCTGGATAAATATATTGGCGATGCGATTGTGGCAATGTATGGGGCTCCTATTCCCATGAAGGATCATGCTTACCAAGCGGTTCGTACTTCCATTCTTATGCAGCAAAAACAAATTGAGTTGCGTAATAAATGGGTCCCTGAAGTAGAAAAGTGGGGGAAATGTCATAGTCTCGTAACTCAAATGCAAACCCGTATCGGTTGTAACACGGGTACTGCTACGGTTGGAAATATGGGTGCACTAGATCGTTTTAATTATACTATGATGGGAGACATGGTGAACTTGGCAGCACGGTGTGAAAGTGGTGCGAAAGCTTATGGTGCCTACATCATGGTAACGGAAGAAACCAAACTGGCTTCCGAGAAAATGAAAGATGATATTGCATTTCGTTACCTTGATAAAATTGTGGTTAAGGGCCGCTCGCAACCGGTTGCCATGTATGAACCCACTGGATTCATGTCTGAGCTAACTCAGGAAACGCAGGACTGTTTGGATTGTTTTCAGCAAGGGATCGATAAGTATTTGGCTCAAGACTGGATGGGGGCATTAAACTTATTTGAAAAAGCCAAAGAAATGGAGCCCAATAAGCCAGGTGTCACCCCGGGAGTTAAAGACAACCCATCCATGATCCTAATCGATCGTTGTAAAGTAATGATGGATAACCCTCCCGGCGACGATTGGGATGGGGTTTATGTAATGACCACAAAATAATTCGGTTAGAACTGCAACTCTGGGAAGGGATTCTTATTTTTTGGGAACAAAATATTGGGGTTCGTTTCCTTTCTTCCATTTCAGGTTGCATCCCAAACTAGGCTTTTGGTTTATCGGCGGTTCCGAATCTGCCAGTAACTGGTTCACCGCATAGGCTAAATCTTCCCCATTCACTTCCTGGTCATTATGGGGACGTGAGCTATCAAATTGTCCCCGGTAAAACAGAGAGTATGAAGAATCAAAGAGAAAGAAGTCCGGAGTGCAGGCAGCCTGATAGGCATGAGCAACTGTTTGCTCTTCATCAAAGAGGTAAGGGAACCTAAAATCATACTGGATGGCTAATTCTTTCATCAATTCTGGAGAATCGGCCGGATAATTTTCTACATCATTAGAAGAAATAAAATACACCTGGACTCCTTGTTCTGCCCATCGATTGGATAATTGAGAAAGGCGGGGCAAAAGGTGAATCACATAGGGACAGTGATTACAAATAAAGGCAATTAAGTACCCTTTTTTTTGAAGACGATGGTCAAATATCACTTCGTTTCCAGACTTGGGGTCAGGAAGACAAAAAGACGGTGCTTGAGTGCCAAGTTCTAGCATAGTTGAAGGAGTGGCTACCATATGAAGTATGGGGTTTAGTTTTGCGTGTTTTGAGTAGAGGAAAAGGAAAGTGGATATTTGGCAAAATATGCAGCCAGTAAATCACGGGCAATAGGGGTAGCGGTTAAGCCACCCTGAACCTGATCTTGTGGGATGACTCCTTCAATAAGGACGGAGACAGCAACTTTGGGCGAGTCCGCAGGTGCGAAGCCCACAAACCATGCCAAGTTCAATTTCATATTATGGTTTCTCCATTGCCCAGTGCCGGTTTTTCCAGCGACTAACATCCCGTCAATTTGGCAGCGCCTGGCCGTACCTTCCTTAGTGGCAAGGATCATTCCTTCCACAATAGCTTGGCGATTTTGGGGAGTAGTAAGCTTTGCGGAAGTATTTGCAATGTTATCGTTGTTGAGGGTGAGGGAGGGAGTGAATGATTTTGAATTTGTGGCAAGTTTAGCGATAAAACAAGCCATCTGAAGAGGGCTTTGCCTCAGACCTCCCTGGCCAATGGATATATTGAATGTGTCTTCCATCGTCCAGTTAACCCCGAGGTTGTTTTTCTTCCAAGTCGGGTCTGGAAGAATAGGAGTGTCCCGTAATCTGGGGAGAGATAACTCCGGTTTTTTGTCCATTTCAAGTTTTTTTGCCTCGGCAATTAAATGGTCGTGTCCCATCTGTTCTGCCCAGCGAAAAAAGTAAACATTACAGCTTTGGGCAATTGCTTTGCTGAGGTTGAGCAAACCATGTTGACCGGGATGCACATGGCACTTCATGCCCCGGTAGATTCCCTCGCACATTAAGCTCTCATTAAGATCCAGTGACTGCGAATGAAGACCAGCCAAGGCTGTGACTAATTTAAAAGGGGAAGCAGGTGCGTAACCCGGGTGCCAGGCACGAGGCAGCCAAGCCTCACGCCTTTGGATTTCATCATACGCAGCTTGAGATATAAAAGGGGTTAAGCTGCTTAAGTCATAATTCGGTCTACTCGCG
>Ga0181590_10002791_pt1 | contig 14745 bp, 14 predicted proteins | sample 071ome_34_FD_132446 | JGI IMG/M metagenome (GOLD analysis project Ga0181590, IMG submission 132446) | Coastal salt marsh microbial communities from the Groves Creek Marsh, Skidaway Island, Georgia - 071411BT metaG (megahit assembly) | ecosystem: Environmental > Aquatic > Marine > Intertidal... | reverse complement strand
TTTTAAACATGAAGGTAATGCATAAAAGTTGTGTGGTGTATCAATCTTGCTTAGGTTATTTTGATCATGGGCTTGCACTAAGGCTGCTTGGAAATTTGACCAAAAAGGTGTTTATCGTATCCATGCATGAATAGTTCTGGCTCACCATTACGCAAGTCGAATAAGCATTTTGATCGTTGTCGAGTATTTAAGGCGTGAAACCACTCCTGGGCGGTCTGTGGGTGATAGAGTGGATTATTTTAAGAACTTTGCTGACTATAGTCGGTCTATGAAAACCAATCAGGTGATCTGCGTTTGCCCATTTAAAGTCCAGTTATTCTCGTAGCTTTCATGATTGGTGGGTGCTACATATGCAGGATATTTAGCGAGGTTTTGATAAAACACTATGTTCAATAGGCCCATTCAAATAGCCCTATGTTAAGCTAGGCACAGTAAATTTTAATCAATCGAGGTGGCAGTATGTCAATTCTTATTGTTAATGGTTTAATGGTAAATGAAGATAACGTATCTGAACAAGATCTTTTCATTGACCAGGGTCGCATAAGCAAAATAGGATCAGATCTCCAATCCCAGATAGCCACTGAAGTCATTGACGCCAAAGGTCAAATTATTATGCCTGGCATGATAGACGACCAGGTGCATTTTCGAGAGCCAGGACTATCGCACAAGGGAGGATTACATACTGAATCACGTGCTGCTATAGCAGGCGGTATTACAAGTTTCTTCGACATGCCCAACGTAAAGCCACCCACGGTCAGCTTAGAAGCCTTAAAACAGAAATTTCAATTTGCGGCAAATAAATGTGCGGGCAACTATGCGTTTTATCTCGGTGCGACTAATGATAATCCAGAAGAACTGAAACGATTAGAGCCTGGCATCACCTGTGGGATTAAAATTTTCATGGGCGCTTCTACTGGCAATATGCTAGTGGATAGAGACGATGTATTAGAAGATATATTTTGCAATGCGCAAACCGTAGTAGTTACGCATTGTGAAGATACACCAACAATTACAGCCAATGAGGCCATCTATAAACAAAAATATGGGGATGATATTCCTATGCAGTTTCATCCAGATATTCGTTCCGAGGAGGCTTGTTACTTATCTTCTGATAAAGCTGTAAGTTTAGCTAAAAAATATGGCACGCAATTACATGTATTACATTTGACCACTGAGAAAGAACTAGAATTCTTTAAAAGTGGTGATATCGATAGCAAACAAATCACTGTTGAGGTATGTGCACACCATTTATTCTTTAGTGAAGAAGATTATGCTCAAAGAGGTGCGTTTATTAAATGTAATCCTGCCATCAAGCGAAAAAGTGATCGTGATGCATTAGTCAAAGCCGTTCAAGACAGGGTGATTGATATAGTTGCAACAGACCATGCGCCTCACACTTTAGAAGAAAAAACTGGGTCATATTTCAAATCGGCAGCAGGTTTGCCTTTAGTCCAATATGCTTTGCCGAGTTTATTTGAATTAGTTCATGATAAAAAACTCTCACTAGAGCAATTGGTCAATGTCACTAGTCATAATGTAGTCAAACGATTCGGAATACTTAATCGTGGCTATCTACGTGAGGGCTATGCGGCCGATATAACTATTGTGGACATGAATAAAACCACAAAAGATACTCCTGAGGCAGTTCGTTATAAATGTGGCTGGTCACCATTTGATGGCTTTGAGTTTAGGTCGCAAATAACAACAACGATTGTAAATGGAAACAAAGTCTATGCTGATCATAAAGTGCTATCAGATGAAAACTTTGGTGAGCGATTACAGTTTAAAAGTGCATAAGATGCCATGATTCAACTGATTACATAACTCTTATATATACGCTACATATCAACTCAAAGGAGCTGAGCTATGAACTGGATTCTGGCACGTGCAATTAACTATTTACTAATAGCATTGCTTGCTGCGTTCATATTAATACCAATCTATGAAGTAGGGGTAGGTGACCTTCTCTTTGAAGACAGTAAGGCTGTCGTTATGTCAAATCTAACCTTTGAAAATAACGATATTTGGAAAAGAGTATTCACTTTCTATCTAGCACTTTGGTGTGGCAAAGCCATTCTCTGGGCGCTCAGCACTGCAAGCATTAAACAATAGAATAATGTCTGAAAAGACTATTGTTTCATTTGTGTGTATGGGCAATATATGCCGATCTCCAACCGCAGAAGTCATTTTTAAGAAATGTGTTGAAGAACACCATTTATCTACATATTTTCATATTGATTCTTTCGCCACACATTCTTATCACATAGGTAAATCACCTGATGAGCGCGCAATTATCACTGGAGCAAAATTTGGTTATGACTTAACGCCATTGAAAGCCCAAAAAATCACACTAGATGTGCTCAAAACATCACATTATGTATTAGCTATGGATAAAAATAATATTTCACATTTACAGCAAGAGTTTGGGCCTAAAAACACGGCTAGTGTTGAATTGTTCTTAAATTATCATTCATTTATGAGTGGTGCGGATCTGCCAGACCCGTATTATGAGGATAATCATGCCTTTGATAGAGTGGTGCAGTTAGCCGAGGACGCTGCTCTAGGATTAATAGAACATATTCGAGAACAGCGTCAAATTCAATTATGACATGATTACGATTGTTACAAGCTATCAACTGTAAATAATCAACCTTTTGAATCGGTGTCAGTGTTTGGATCACTGGTTGAATTACTTGTGCTGTCTGGCTCTTGTTTATCAGAAACGGCTTTAGTGGTTACTTGCTGAATCCCAGATGATGCAACTCTCGATTCGCTTGATATCGGCCTAGTCTCGACTTGTTGTAAGGGTTGTTTTTGAGTGTTTTTTGTTGATGTCGACGGCTTAATTTTATACTCACTCGAATCAGAAGTTGTTGTGCTGTTTATGTCTTGTGATTTCTCTGCATGATGTGATTGCGGTGACACTTTGGCTTCTTTTAAGTCAGAGTATTCAGGCTTAGTGGTTACTTGTTGACTCACAGGTGCATTGTTTGATTGAGAAGATCTGTGCTGCACGTTCTTATTGCTATTTGCTTTGTTGCTAATATTATCATTAGTCGCCTCTTGTTTTATGTCAGGGCGAGTTGGATGTTGAGGTCGATTCTGACTTTTAGCTTGTAGGTTATCACCAACGCTAGCAGTAGAGCTTCCTGGTTCATTTGTTCTTTGCTGTGGTGCAATATTTGCAGTGCTTTGCGCATTTGGCATGTCAGTCGTTTCTACTTGTACTGAATGTTGATCATTACTATCTTGTCCTGTTTGCGCTGTAGAAATATTTTCAGGACTTGAAGTCGCCGCAGATTGCTGTGTATTTTCAGTTCTTTTGTTTGATTGGCTACGGTTTCTATTTCTATTTCGATTTCGCGAATTACGATTACCGCGTTGGCTATTTTTATTTAATTCACGGTCCTCAGTTTTCTGCTCAGTGGTTGATTTATTTTGTGTCGCAACAGAAAGATCTTTTGTCTGATATTTATTTTCAGTTGCTTCAGCATTTCGATCATTTCTGCGATTGTTATTACGTCTTTGATTATTGCGTCGTCTGCTTGGGCGACGATTATTATTTGCCTGCTGTTGTTCTTTGGCGGAGGTGGTTGGTTTTGTTTTTTCCTCAACGACTTCTGGTTCCTCAATCAACCACTGAATGACTCTTTTGAAAATTCCAGTTCGTCTCCTATAATCTACGCTGTCCTCTGTTTTAAGAGATTTTGTAGTGGTTGTTTCAACAGGTGTTGGTGCAGGTGTATCCATTGCTACCATAGACACAGCGGGTTTAGATGCTGGTCGACTTGTGCTGGTAGTTATTAATTCTTCTTGTTCAGGAGTTACGCTCAATTCAAAGCTGGTTTTGCCTTCAGTCTCTTTATCATCAGATCGGAAGCGCTGGACTTCAAAATGCGGTGATTCAGTATGACTTTGTGGAACAATGATGAGATCGACCTTATGACGTTTTTCGATTTCTTGTAATGATAGACGTTTTTCATTTAATAGAAAGGTGCCGACATCAACGGGTACACGAGCCATAACTTTACCAGTCTTATCTTTCATGGCTTCTTCTTCAAGTAAGCGTAAAATAGCAAGTGCGAGAGATTCACTATTACGAATTGTGCCCTGACCATTACAACGAGGGCAGACAATTTGACTGGACTCTCCCAGAGAAGGGCGAAGTCTTTGACGTGACATTTCCAATAGGCCAAAACGAGAGATACGCCCGATCTGTATTCTAGCTCGGTCTAACTTAACAGCATCACGCAAACGATTTTCAACTTCGCGTTGATTTTTATTGGCCAGCATGTCGATAAAGTCAATTACAATCAAACCCCCTAAATCACGTAGGCGTAGCTGTCTGGCAACTTCATCTGCCGCTTCTAGGTTGGTCTGCAATGCGGTTTGTTCTATATCGCTACCTTTGGTTGCACGCGCCGAATTGATATCAATGGACAACAATGCTTCAGTATGATCGATGACAATGGCTCCACCGGAAGGTAATGAAACTTCTCGTTGAAAAGCTGATTCTATTTGTCCCTCAATCTGATAACGATTAAAAAGCGGTACATGATCTTCATATAATTTAAGTTTACGTATGCTATTGGGCATGACTTGCTGTATGAAATTTTTAGCATCGTTGTAGATATGCTTATCATCAATGATGATTTCATTAATATCTGATCGAAAATGATCGCGCAGTGCGCGTATCATGGCATTACTTTCTTGATAGATTAAGAAAGGCTCGTCACGTTCATCGGCTGCAGTTTGAATGGCCGACCACACCTTTTGTAAATATTCGAGATCCCAAGTGAGCTCTTCACTGTTTCGTCCGACACCAGCAGTTCTCACAATTGCGCCCATACCATCAGGAACCACTACATCATTTAATGCTTCACGCACTTCTTTACGATCCTCACCCTCAATGCGGCGTGAAACACCTCCAGCACGAGGATTATTAGGCATCAGCACCAGATAGCGACCAGCTAGACTAATAAATGTGGTTAAGGCTGCTCCTTTATTACCACGTTCCTCTCGCTCTACTTGAACGACTAGTTGTTGTCCTTCTTCAATGAGATCCTTAATAGCAGGTCGTTCACCTTGAGGCGTATTGTGATTTTTGAAATATAGCTTGGATATTTCTTTGAAAGGCAGGAAACCGTGGCGTTCAACACCATAGTTGACAAATGCAGCTTCTAGACTCGGTTCTATGCGAGTGATAACTGCTTTGTATATGTTAGCTTTTTTCTGCTCTTGAGAGGGAACTTCGATATCGAGGTCGTACAACTTCTGACCATCGACCATAGCAACACGCAGTTCTTCCTGCTGAGTTGCATTGACTAATATTCTTTTCATAATTTTCTCGGTATTGTTCTACTTCCATGCAATAGGCTGGTATCAACAGACTGTGAGCAGCGTTGTTGAATACATGCAGGTATCGCTTAAATAAACGATTCGTGAATTCTCCAATGAGATTCAATAGCCAGCAAAGTTTGGGAAATAGAAGGATCATTCTTTTAATTTGAATTGATCTAGTTGACTGACACACTGATACAACTGCATTTGTCATTGATGGTGTTACAGGTCGACTCAGATCCACTTTCTGTTGTTTTTATTCTGTTATTTTTATTGGCCCAGTCAGGTGATGTGCTCATCACAGCGGACTTGTGGCTTGGTTTTGTTACGTCCGATTAATCTATCAATTAAATACTCATGAAAATTAAGCACTTTGTCATAATCGGCTTGGTGTATAGTAACAATCATTATTGAATCCAGCAATGATATTGAGCCCATCAAAGAAGAAATCTTATGCAAACTAAACACGTGGTAGTAGAGATTGATCAAGCAGGTCAACGAATAGACAATTTTCTGATCGCTCGTCTTAAGAATGTGCCAAAAAGTCGAATATACCGTGCTATTAGAAGCGGTGAAGTGCGTATCAATAAGAAACGAACTAAACAAACCAATCGTCTACAGATAGGTGATATTGTCAGAATCCCTCCCATTCAAAATTACAGTGATGATGCCCAACTTCAAAAAGAGGTTCCACAATCGCTGATAGAACAGTTGGAAAAAAATATCATTCATGAGGATGAATACTTATTAGTCCTCAATAAGCCCTCAGGGATTGCTGCTCACAGCGGCACGGGTGATCGATGGGGCGTGATAGAAATTATGCGTGCAAGTAGAACTCATCAACCCTTTATTGAGCTTGTACATCGAATAGATAAGGAAACCAGTGGTTGCTTGGTGTTAGCCAAGACGCGACGCTCATTGTTAGATGCCCAAAATGCACTGCAGCATGAGCAATCTATCAAAGAGTACACCTGCTTAGTAATGGGACAATGGAATGTTAAAAATAAATTTGTTGATCATCCAATAGAAAAACAAGCCTTTCAGCATAGTGCTAAAATGGTGATTCATGAAGCAGGTAAAGAAGCTCAATCAAGGTTTTCGGCGCTGGAACTTTTTCCCGCACACACGTTAATGAAAGTATCCATTGATACCGGTCGTACTCATCAAATTCGTGTTCATGCACGAGAAGAGGGTCATCCATTAGTCGGTGACAAACGTTATGGTGATTTTGAGCAAAATAGGCAATTAACTAAGATTGGGTTTAAAAGATTATTCCTTCATGCAACCTATTTAAAACTTAAACTGATGGATATCAGTCAAAATTATGAATTTACTGCCCCAATGCCATCAGAATTAAAAGGGCTATGCCGACAATTACGTAATGGACTATGAATGTTTTTCCTAATTACAACGACACGTTAGGTTATATAATAGCGTGAGTAATTCTCATAAAAATTATCAAGGGTGAACATGGATCCATCAAAATCAGACTGGGAACGTGAAGCATTAGTTGAATTAGCTGGTGCAGGACTTAAAGAACAAAGAAAAGCTCGACGTTGGGGGATATTTTTCAAATTATTGGGTTTTGCTTATCTTTTGTTAGTGTTGATCAGTGTAATGGGAGTGCAAGATGTGCAATTTGAGTCCATTAATGAGCCCCATACTGCCTTAGTGGATCTGAAAGGCATTATTGCTGACGGTCAATCAGCCAGCGCTGATAATGTCGTCGCTGGTCTAAGAGATGCGTTTGAGAGCGAAATGGCCGTAGCAGTCATTTTAAGAATCAACTCACCTGGTGGTTCACCCGTTCAATCAGCCTATGTCAATAATGAAATTACTCGCTTAAGAGGTATTTATCCAAGTAAGCCAATCTATGCAGTGATTTCTGATGTATGTGCCTCAGGGGGTTATTACGTTGCAGTTGCCACTAACAAAATATATGCAAATGAATCTAGCATTGTGGGCTCTATTGGAGTTCGAATGGATGGATTTGGATTTGTCGACACCATCAAGAAGCTCGGTATAGAGCGACGTTTACTTACCGCAGGTGAACATAAAGCCGTATTAGATCCTTTTTCTAGAGAAAACTCATTCGAAAAAGCCCATGTGAAAAATTTGCTTAATGAAGTGCATGACGAATTTATCAACGCAGTTAAATCAGGTCGCGGTGATAAGTTAGTTGATGATCCTAAATTGTTTAGCGGTTTATTTTGGACTGGGGAGCGTGCCATCACTCTGGGATTGGTTGATGAGCTAGGAAGTGCAGGTTATGTCGCTCGTGAAGTCATCAAGATCGACAACATTGTGGATTACACTTACAAGGAAGACTTCTTTCAGAAATTTGCTAATAATCTAGGTAATGCTATCGTCAATAAACTGGATATGTCGTTGAATGATTTTTCCTTAAGATAAAACATTAATGATTTTTCTGGCATTACACGCAGCAAATTAAGGCAGTGTATATTCTGTGTCTGTGCTTATTTGGCAATCAATACGACAGTAAACATTATGGAATCTGATAGCCCAATTCTCTTAAGTGCTTGGCTAACGAAATCAGTGGCAGACCAATCAGCGCAGTAGGATCATCTCCACGCATTGATTGACACAAAGCTACCCCAAGTTTTTCAGATTTAAAGCTTCCAGCACAATCATACGGTCGATCTGTCATCAAATAGCGTTCAATTTCAGCCAAGTCTAAAGGCCTAAATTGAACGAAGAAGTATTCAATCCAAGTAGTACTCTCATCATCATTCGCGCTTGATCCTGTTTTCAATAATGTCACAGCCGTGCTGAATACGACTTCTTGACCAGAAATTCGCTGTAATTGTTCAATAGCATGATCATGGTCACCTGGCTTGCCAAGAATCTCTCGATTGCAAATTGACGCTTGATCTGATGCAATAATAAGTGAATTTTCTTGATTTTTGCCGATTTTAGTTGCTTTTTCCATACTCATTCGACGAACATAGTCATCCGGATCTTCATTTATCAATGCGGTTTCGTCGATATTGGGTGAATAGCAATCAAACGCTAGGCCCAAACGGGATAACAATTCTTTACGATAAGGGGAACTGGAGGCCAAAATTATCTTTTTCATAGCTTTTTTCATGAGTTATGCCGCTGTCCGTGCATTTGTAATCCTGGTGTGTGCTAGACCGACAAATTACTTTAATTTCCATAATTTAGCTACAATATTGTGTTTAAATTCTTTGACGAAACATTAGCTAATCTATACACTTGCGACCCGAATGAATACAGAACTTCCCTTACAAATAGATCCGCTCTTATTTGCACAACAAGAGCGTGAAATACAGGGTAAAATTCGTATTGCCGAGCTTCCTCAAATTGTTGGCCTAACTTCTCAGCCAGATAATCTGTTGAAGGTAATGATGAATTTTTCAAAGTCATCATTACAGTATCCACTGTTAGAGGGTACTGTTGAAGGCGAGATCGTACAAACATGTCAACGTTGTTTGGGTGATACCATTACTAAAATAGACGAAAAGTTTACATTGTTATTGGTGACATCAGAGATAGCTCAAACAGCTGAGCAAGAGGGACATGATATTTTTGAATACGATGAGGCCACTATCGACACAATAGGGCTCATAGAAGAAGAAGTTATGCTTGCGCTACCAATCGTTGCCAAACACGAATCAGTGGATGAATGTTTGCCAATCGCGCAGAAATGGATGAAAAATAAGGAACATGTGGCAGCGGATCAGCACAAAGAAAATCCGTTTGCAAAATTAAAAGATCTTAAAAGTTAAGTCGTACTGAAACGGAGATTATAAAATGGCAGTCCAACAAAATCGCAAAACACCATCTAAGAGAGGCATGCGTCGTGCGCACGATAGTTTAAGCGCAGCCACCTTGTCTGTGGATTCAACCACTGGTGAAACACATCGTAGACACCATGTCAGTCCCGATGGTTTTTATCGTGGTCGTCAAGTTATCAAGCAAAACGAGATTGAAGAAGACGAAGAGTAAGTAATACATTTGCTTATCTTAATTAAAATCAATGTAAACATTGCTCGGCCTACCTCACGGTGAGGGTTCAAAATTAAAACATACCCACATGAATACCACTATAGCCCTTGATTGTATGGGCGGTGATTACGGCCCGCACGTTGTAGTCCCCGCAGCTGTAAGTGCTCTCATCAAATATTCGGAGCTTCAACTCATACTAGTGGGTGATGAGTTAGCTATACGCAATCAATTGGAACAACACCCAAAAGTAGATCAAGCGCGGTTCTCAATTCAACATACCTCAGAAATAGTCGGCATGGACGAGCCCCCTGCACAAGTGTTGCGTAATAAGAAAAATTCTTCCATGCGTGTATCCATCAATATGGTGAGAGATAAACAAGCACAAGCTTGTGTAAGTGCTGGTAATACAGGCGCTCTGATGGCTACTGCCCGATATGTCTTACACACATTGGCTGGGATTGACCGACCTGCAATCAATACTATATTGCCCGCTATCAAAGGCCACACCCATATGCTGGATCTCGGGGCTAATGTGGATTGCAAAGCAGAGAATTTATTTCAATTTGCAGTCATGGGTTCTGTGCTGGCAAGCGCAGTTGATGACATATCACAACCACGTGTCGGGCTTCTCAATGTTGGTCAAGAAGCCATTAAGGGTAATGATCAGGTCAAAGAAGCTAATGTATTACTAGAGAATAGTGGATTGAATTATATTGGTTACGTAGAAGGTGATGATATCTTCTATGGTGATGTAGACGTGGTAGTGTGTGATGGTTTTGTTGGTAATGTTTCACTTAAGACTAGTGAAGGTGTAGCACGTCTGATATCACACCTTGCCAAACAATCATTCACTAAAAACCTTTATACCAAGATGGTTGCTTTACTCGCTCGTCCTATTTTGAGTGATTTAAAAGAAACAATCGATCCTCGTCATTATAATGGTGCTTCTTTGTTGGGATTAAAAGGTATAGTAATCAAAAGCCACGGTGGCGCGGATGCGTATTCATTTGAGAATGCGATCAAAATGGCCATCATTGAGGCTCAAAAATCCGTACCTGAGCTTATTGATAGACAACTTGAGCACTTTTTAACATAACTATGATTTATTCTCGTATCCAAGGCACCGGCAGTTATTTGCCTGAGAAAGTACTTACCAATCAAGATTTAGAATCTATGGTAGAGACGACAGACCAATGGATTCAAGAACGTACAGGCATTAAAAAAAGGCATATAGCAGCAGAAGGTGAGACTACAGCAGATTTGGGTGTCATCGCAGCTCGTCGTGCAATGCAGATGGCAGCTAAGAGCCCCGATGACATCGATTTAATTATTGTTGCCACTACTACTCCAGATAAAGTATTTCCAAGCACCGCATGTTTGATTCAAAAACGTTTAGACATACATGGATGTCCCGCATTTGATGTACAAGCTGTATGCACAGGGTTTGTCTACGCGCTTTCTATTGCAGATAATTTTATTAGAGCGGGTTCGGCAAAAACTGCACTTGTGATTGGTGCTGAAACTTTATCTAGAATTGTCGATTGGACTGATAGAAGCACATGTGTGTTATTTGCAGATGGCGCCGGAGCGGTTGTACTTGAAGCTAGTGAAGAGCCTGGAATCTTATCAACACATCTACATGCTGATGGTAGCTACGAACATTTATTACATGTACCACGTGGCATTTCAGAGGGTTATGAGCTGCTCAAAAAAGGCGAGGCCTACATCTACATGAAAGGTAATGAAGTCTTTAAAATGGCAGTGAATACCTTAGGCCGCATCGCTGATGAAACATTAGCGGCTAATAATTATGATAAATCACAAATCGATTGGTTAGTACCCCACCAAGCTAATACTCGCATTATTCATGCAACAGCCAAAAAGCTTAAATTGCCTATCGATCGAGTCGTGGTAACGGTCGACCAACATGGCAATACTTCAGCAGCGTCTGTTCCACTAGCACTAGATACAGCTGTTCGTGATGGCCGCATCAAGCGTGGTGAATCAGTAATTTTGGAAGCCTTTGGTGGAGGATTCACCTGGGGATCTGCTTTACTCAAGTTCTAACATCATTGTGGCTAAGAGCACTTTTAGTATTGATTGCCAGCGCTGTAAACGACTTACAAAGTACCTTCTAGAATCCAAACAAAAATATCCTAATTATTATTGTAAACCAGTACCCGCATTTGGAGATCCCTATGCACGCTTAATCATAGTTGGTCTGGCTCCGGGATTGCATGGTGCTAACGCAACAGCAAGACCTTTTACCGGTGATCATGCAGGATTAATTCTGTATCAAACGTTGTATAAATTTGGTTTCTCTAGTCATGCTGAATCTGTATCAATGGATGACGGGCTAAAGCTTATTAATGCGCGCATTACTAATGCGGTGAAATGTGTTCCTCCGCAAAATAAACCCATCGGCGAAGAAATTAAGAATTGTAATCTCTACTTACAAGAAGAACTTTCTGCATTAAAGGAATCACATGTGTTACTCGCATTAGGACGTATTGCCCATGAATCTATTTTAAAAGCATTAAATATGCGTCTTAAAAGTTTTCCATTTGCTCATGCGGCTGAACATCAATTAAACGAGCATTTGTTATTGATCGATTCTTATCACTGTAGTCGATACAACACCCAAACACGACGTCTAACTGTTGAACAATTCGAAGCAATTTTCGCTAAAATAAACATCATTTTAAACAGCCAATAAAACCTATGGCCAGACAAGCCACAGATTTCGACTCCAAAGCATTTTTAAAATGCCTTACGCCTCAACCAGGAGTGTATCGCATGTTAAATAATAATGCTGACGTGATCTATGTTGGCAAGGCTAAGAATTTAAAGAAACGCGTTTCAAGTTATTTCAATAAAAGTAATAGCAGTCCACGCATTCAATCAATGATTCAATTGATTTGCCATGTAGAAGTAACTGTCACGAATACAGAAGCTGAAGCCTTGTTGTTAGAAAACAATCTGATCAAACAACATCGTCCTAAATACAACATTTTATTGCGTGATGATAAGAGCTATCCCTATATTTTCTTATCACAGCATGATTTTCCCAGTTTGAGTTTTTATCGTGGCTCAAAAAAGAAAAAAGGCGAATACTTTGGCCCTTATGCTAGCGTCGCAGCAGTACGAGAAACACTCAATCTGTTACAAAAAACTTTTATGGTGCGCCAATGTGCAGAAAGTTTTTATAAAAACCGTTCGCGTCCCTGTCTGCAGTACCAAATCGAACGCTGCACGGCACCCTGCGTTAATCTTATCAGCGAAAAGAATTATGCAAAAGACGTAGATTATGCGCGCAAATTTTTACAAGGGAAAAGTGATCTAGTCATTAACCATCTTATCTCAGAAATGGAGACTGCTTCATCTAACTTAGAATTTGAACACGCGGCCAAATTAAGAGATCAAATCGATTCATTACGCCAAGTCTCTCAACAACAATATGTGAGTGACTTGTCAGGAGACTGTGACATTATCACAGCACGGATATGTGACAACCTTGCTTGCGTGCAAGTATTTCAAGTACGCAATAAGATGAATCTTGGTAATAAAAGTTATTTTCCAAAAACGCCACACCAATATGAACAAGCAGAATTATTAAATGCATTTATTGGGCAATATTATTTAGATAGAAATCCACCCGAAGAAATTATCATGTCTGAACTGCCGGCAGAGTCAGAATTACTAGAAGAAATGCTCACAGCTCAGCGGGGAAGTAAAGTAAAGATTTCAGCCTCTGTTCGAGGTAAACGAGCACGATGGCTAGAATTTGCTAATAAGAATGTGACAACAGCTTTCGAAACCAAGCTTGCCAGTCGTGCTGGTATAGAACAACGTTATCAATCATTAGAAGCAATATTTAATTTACAACAACCGATTCAACGTATGGAATGTTTTGATATTAGTCATACTCAAGGCGAACGTGCAGTTGCTTCATGTGTTGTATTTGATCGTGAGGGACCAGCAAAATCCGAATATCACAAGTTCAATATTGTAGATATTACCCCGGGTGACGATTATGCAGCAATGCATCAGGCTCTGACGCGTCGCTATAAACGATTAAAAAAAGGTGAGGGTAAGTTGCCTGATATTTTATTTATCGATGGTGGTAAGGGACAATTGAATCAAGCAGGTGAGGTAATGCAGGCGCTCAATGTGACGGATGTATTAGTGATAGGTGTTGCAAAAGGTGAGGAACGCAGAGCGGGTTTAGAGCAATTATTTCTACTAGGAAATAAACAACCCATTACATTAGCTGATGATTCATTAGCCTTACATTTAATTCAGCAAATACGTGACGAAGCTCATCGCTTTGCAATTACAAATCATAGAGCACGCCGTAAAAAAGCGCGTACTATCTCACCGCTGGAACATATCCCAGGTTTGGGCCCCAAACGTCGTCAAAATTTACTTAAACATTTTGGAGGACTACGAGGTATAAGTCGTGCAAATGAACAAGAACTTGTTAAAGTACCCGGTATTAGCAGACAATTAGCACTAACAATACTCGAAACTATGCACGGGAATTCTTAGCTTATGGTATTTACCATCCCCAACATTCTTACATTGGCCAGAATCGCCCTAATCCCATTATTGTACGTGACCTATTTCTCGCAGTTAGAGCAGGCTAAGCCATTGGCTGCTTGTATTTTCATGCTGGCAGGTCTCACAGATTGGCTAGATGGTTATTTAGCAAGAAAACTCAATCAAACTTCAAAGTTTGGTGCTTTCTTGGATCCCGTGGCAGATAAATTAACCGTCTGCATTGCTTTAGTGATAATCGTATATCAGCATGCCACAATGATGATTTTAATTCCCGCACTGATTATCATAGGAAGAGAGATTACAGTCTCGGCATTACGTGAATGGATGGCTGAATTAGGAAAAAGAGCAGTGGTGGCTGTATCTGCGCTAGGCAAAGTTAAAACCACATTTCAGATTATAGCCATTGTCATGTTGTTGTGGCATCAGCCCCTATTTGGCATTCCAGTATTCATTATTGGACAATATCTGTTAATACTTGCTGCGTTACTCACAATGCTATCAATGATAGATTATTTACGAGCAGCATTTAAATAAAACAAACATATTCTGATTGGGTTTATCTGAAATGATTTTGTATCTAGCTCTGAGTAATTAGCAGTATTATGGATGCAATTTTTTCACGACATCCTTGTTCTGGAATGACTTTATAATTAAAAATTATTAATTCAAGATAAGAGTGTTGTTTTATATTTTTTATTAATACCATCAAAAGTAACAGTATCATCACTATCAACAAACCAGCAATAGAGTCCAGAGGCTTTATTGATCCCAATATTTCTGTATCGCCAGCGTTGCTGTGCTTGGATTTTTTAAAATACTTTATTCTATCATCTTGTTCGAGGAATGAATTAATAA
>Ga0181590_10002780_pt1 | contig 14778 bp, 10 predicted proteins | sample 071ome_34_FD_132446 | JGI IMG/M metagenome (GOLD analysis project Ga0181590, IMG submission 132446) | Coastal salt marsh microbial communities from the Groves Creek Marsh, Skidaway Island, Georgia - 071411BT metaG (megahit assembly) | ecosystem: Environmental > Aquatic > Marine > Intertidal... | reverse complement strand
TTATTTTTTGAAGCGAACGGGAAACCGAGGGAAAAAATAGGGAAAATACTACTCCATTCGATGTGTCGTCACCCACCGGTTTCATCTACCGGTACGAGCCAGCCGATTTACGTACGTGAAACCAAAAAAACGTCGATCAGCGAAAATTGATCGATGACTCACCGACGATCGATCGATCGACTGTCGCGAGGTCGTGGGTCTCTCGCGGGTCGATGAGGACAGGACGGTCGATCTCGACCTTTGGACGGGTCGTCGGGACCTTTGGACGGGACGGGAACGACGGAGCGCGACGCGCGAGCGAGCGGGGCGAGGCCGGCGCCGAAGGTCGGGGAGGCGCGTCAGGAGGACGAGGAGGACGACGACGAGGACGACGACGACGACGGGGTTCCGACTCGACTCGACTCGACTCGATTTCCTCGACTCTCTGTCTCTGTCTCTCGCGAAAGAGAGAGGGCTGGCTCCCTGAGAGGCAAATCACCCGATTCGCGCATCGTCGATGAAGGTCGCGTCGGCGATGACGACGACCCACGCGCGGGTGCGAGCGATCGCCGGGACGCTGGCGGTGGTGTTGTGCGCGGCGGCGATGTTCTGCGCGCGTTTCGCGGGGGCGCGCGGCGGGCCCCCGTGGGAAGGCGCGGGCGCGAGCGAGAGCGAGAGCGAGTCGCTGGCGTTTGAAGGGTTCGGACGCGTCGCTCGGGCGGCGCTGGGAAACCTCGCCGTGGGTACCCACGGGTACGGGAAGGATGATCGCGTTGGGATGTACGGTCGAGAAGGGGAAGGGGTCGAAGGCGGCGGTGACGACGGATGGACGGTTCGAACGACGATGTTCATGCGCGCGGCAAAGGTTTTGGCGTGCGCGAGCGCGGCGTGCGCCGTGGCGGCGGTTTCGGCGGTGGGCGAGCCAGAAGGGGTGTCGACGGCGCACGTCGGGGGTGTTGCGAAAGCGACGAGCCCGAGGAGCGTGGTGACGAAACCGACGACGAAGTTTAAACAAGGCGATAGCGACGGCGCAGAGTCTCCTCGCGGCGGCGTCGGCGGCTCGCCGCGGACTCCCGGAAGCGAGTCTGGAAGACGAGGAGGGCGTAGTCTAGAAGAGGTAGCGCGCGCGAAAGAGTTGGCCAAAGAGCGTAAGAGACAAGCTCGCGCCGAGCAGGAGCTCATCGCGAAAAAAGAGGAGGAAGATCGCGCCGAAATAGCGGCGTTAGTCGTGCAAGAGCGAGCCAAGCGCGAGGCTCGGCGCGCAGAGGAGGAACTAGCGAGAAGAATGCGAGAAAAGGAGGAAGCTCGCGTAGCCGAAGCGTTAGCGGCGTCGTTAGAGTCGTTAGAGGAGGAAAAACGCAAATTACGAGAGCAGCAGGAGCAGGAGAAGGAGCGAGAGGCTGCTGAGAAGGATACTATGCATAGCACCGGTAGCGGTAGCGGTAGCGGTAGCAAAACATCTTCTCCGAGGGTGACGAATGGCGGAGGAAAAGGCGGAGGAGGAGGAGGAGAGAAGAAATCTTCTCCGCCGCACAAGGGGGCACCGGCGCCGCCGCGGTCTCAGGGGTTGACGCTTCGTTTCATCCCGACGCCGAGGACGTCGCAAGCCGCTGCGAGAGCGGCGTCGCCGGCGGTACCGCCACCTTTACAAGGGGCGACGGTAACAGCGGCGGCAACACAGGCACCACCGCCGCCGCTACATCCGAGTCGACCTCCGCCGTTACCGAGCGGGCCTCCGCCGTTACCGGCGGGGCCTCCACCGGCGTACGCGCGCAAGGTTCACCCGACGCCGGAACCGATGCATCCTACGTTTGGCACGGGCGTGAGCGGGGACGTCACCATGGGCGCGATGCAACCGTTGTCGCCGCGATCACCTTCTGGTGGCATCGTTCCACCGCCGGGTTTTGAATCACTCGCACCTGCGGCGGCGCCGTCTCACAGCGCGGACGTATCCGCCGACTGGTCTCATGTTGACAGCACCATCGCCTCGTTCCTAGAGAGCACCGCCGACACCATCGAAGACGACGACCCGTTCATCATGGCGGCGCGTTCGTCCAATTACGACGATATTTTCTCTGCGAGAATCAGCGACGTCGACATCACCCCACGCCTTCCGACGTCTTCCGACAACAACCACGCGGCAAAAAAGGTGGGAACAAAGGTTAGCGCGCAGCCGCCTTTACCGCCCACGCCTCACCCAGAGGTGCTCGCCGCCGTTCTCGGCGACGTCATTTAGTATCACACAACGAACGTACAACGAAAAAGGATTCGATTTTGTCCATCCATCACTTTTGTAATCGTCACGCAAATAACATTCATTTCATTTTAATTCATCAAAAGCGCATTCAACAACTCAACGAGAGCTCAACGCTTCAGCCTCCCTCACTGTGTGTCGTCGTCACACTGAACGTCCGACGGCACCATCATGTCTCTCGCTCGCGCCAACCCACAACTTGTGGTATCGCGCGCGAACCACACCCATCGGCGTCGCTTCGAATCCCGTCGCGTCGCCGTCACGGCGGCTCGCGGAAAGCGCACGGTTGATGCGTCCACGTCGTCCACGACAGATAGCAGCGATGAATATGTCGGCGTCGACGGCGAGTTTCAACGCCGTCGGGACGTGTTGACGCGGACGATCGTCGGACTGAGCGGGATCATTTTTGCGCGAACACCGATGGCGCGCGCGGGGCCGTCGGAATCCGCCGGGGACTGGTCCTCGCCCGGTCTCGCGTCGAGCGGTCCGCCGGCGCGGTACGTCAAGACGCCGAGCGGGTTGGTGTACGAAAGCGTCAACGAAGGCTCCGGGGAGGCAGCGAAACCGGGTGAGATTGCGGTGTTTGAATACGTCATGCGACGGGCGAATGGGTACTTTATATACGGGACGATTGATTGCGGGATCGGGTGCGGCGACGGGACGCCGGCCGAGTACCTCCTCGGTTCGAGCGGGAAATTGATACCGGGATTGGATGAGTTGTTGACGGGTATGAAGCCCGGTGAGAAGAAACGGGCGCTGATTAAACCCGAACTCGGATACGCAAGTGATCCTAAAGGGTTGGAGCCGCAACCTCCAGAGTACGGTCAGAGGAGACAGATTGAGCGCATCGCTTCGTCCAACGAGCCGATGATTTTTGAGGTGAAACTCGTAAAGACGCGTCCGAGACGGTGAGGGCGACGATGTAATAACATCCCGAACGAGTTGTGTGACTGATTAATACGAACGTTCTAGCGCGTACATTCATTCATTCAATCAATCAATCAATCAATCGAATCACAATAAATTGAAATTAAAACGCGTTTCTTCTCTGCATGTCGAGAAGCTCCGCCTCTCCCTTATCCAAAATGCTCAATAAATAGTCGCGGTTATACACGGTGTGTTCCGGATCAAACGGAACCCCATTCTCCCTATCCACCGCAATCTGCACCCCAATCTTTGCTTGCGCGTTCCACGTGTTCGCGTACCCATAAAACGACTTGCCGTGTTTGTATTGATACTTTGCGAACCACGCCCGGCGTTTATCCTGAAACGTCTCGAGCGTCGCCTCGTCGACGGTTTCCCCGCGCATGATCGACCGACAGAGCCCGATGATTTCCATCGTCTCATCGACAAATTCCGGCGCCACCTCAGCTTCCGCGCGCGGGGCGTTCGCCAGCGTCGTCGCCGCGCTCACACCGAGGAACGACATCATCGCCCGTCGGCTCGCGACGACTGCTTCGTTTGATGTTGCTCGAACGACGCATGTGGATCTTTTAACACCCCCCAACTGCGTCCGACCGCGAGACGCGCGAGACGCGACGCGAGTGACGGAAGAAGAAACGATCGTTGCGTGCGCGCTCATGTTTTTTTGTGCGTTCACGCGTCGTCGTCGTCGTCGTCGTCGTCGCGAGTCTGACGTCTGACGTCGGTCGAACCACTGATCAAAAATCCAGTCCAAAACTGCCGCTCTAACGACGCATGTTGAAACCGAAAAAGACGGGTTCGAGCACTTTGATCGACAGAAACCACCGATTTGTACACTCGAAGGGTATTTTTATCGATCAGAGGTGAATACAAAAGTGACACGCCGACGCGCGCGCGGGGAGACGCCGACGCGCGCGCGATGGGTAAACCGGCGAAAGGGAAACCCGCCGCGAATGGTGGTGGCAGCGGCGGTGGGGGATCCTTCGGGTCGTCGCAGAGAAAAGGCACCGGGTTCACGTCCGGGCCGACGAAGCATCGCACCGGGAAAACGCTCGGTGGCGGCGTGGAGTTTGCAAAGAAGCGCTTAAAGGTTGGGAAAAAGGTTGCGAAACACGCATCCGGGACGGACACAACGATTCGGTCCAAGTCGATACGGTTGACGGCGCAAAATATACGAAGCGTGGAGGCGGATGGTGGGATTCGGGAGCGGGAGACGTGGACGCTGGCGGAAGAGTGCGCGCGCGCGACGAGTAAACGAGGCGTGCCGCTGGCAGAGCTGTTGAATCAATGCGGGCATTATTCTGGAAAGACGCGAGCGGATGGGTTGTGTGGGCTTTTGGAACTCGCGGAGGGGTATCCCGGGGCGGTTCGGGCGAGGGCGGCGGATGTGGTGGAGCGCGTGGGAGAGCGGTTGGCGGATACGGAGGCGTCGGCGAGACGTGCGGCGAGAGAGTGTCTGAGAAAAGGGGTGGTTCCAGCGCTCGGGGCGAAAGGATTGGCGCCGTTCGCCAAGACGTTGATTTTATACGCTGGGGCGGCGTTGACACACGTCGCGGATGGGGTTCGTAAAGATGCGCCGGCGGCGTTGGATGCGTTGTTGGACGCGGCGCCGTCGCTTGTGGCGGCGCACGCACCGGCGAGCATTTTAGGACATTTGGGCGAGCTTCTTCGGCGCGGGGACGATGGTGGCGTCGGTACCGGTTCTTCGGCACAGCGCGGCGTCGGGTCACAAAAGCCCACCGCGCGGTTGGCGTTGTTGAGGAGTACGAGGCGGTTCTTGGAGACGCTCTCTGAGGAGACGTCGGATGTCGTCATTCAGTCTAGCTTGGGCGACTCAGGCGAGTCGACTTCATCCACTTTTGTCTGGGGCGAAGCTTATCGGAACGGCGTGTCCACGCGGTCAATCGGTGCGCTGTACTCGGAGAGAGCGCGCCGTGCGCCGCCGAACGTGTTGACGGCGCACGGCGCGGTGCAGGAGTCTGTCGACGCGGAGGGTCGCGGCGCAGTACGCGCCAACGCGAGAAGACTGGTCGAATTAGTCATGTGTGTGTGGGACGACGCGGCGCAGACGCTCACGGATGAGCGAGGCGTCGACGTTGACCGCGTTCGAGTCATGTCAGAGTCCATGGCGTGCGCTCGTTTGGCACTTCAACTGGCTGATGGCGCAGATGAAGTTGAAATTTGGGACACGGGCGGAAGCTTGACTGCGATTCACATCATGCCAGAAATCGCTCGTCGCACCTTAGTTTCGTTTCCGGCGTGTTCGCCTGCAGCTGTGGTGGAGAAGCAAGACGCACAGCAGGTCAGAGAAGCCCTCGTATCTCTCAATTTTGAGACCTGTCGCTTTCTCGTCTTCGCATCTTCATCCGTGGCGAGCGCGGCGCTTGTCCGCGAGCTTCCACCGGGAACCATGGAGGCGCTCCCGCACGTTCTCTCGCGAGCGCTGCAGTACATTTCATCCGCGTTGCGCGGCGTGGCCCTCGACGGTGGATCCATGGGCAACGCTGAAGAGACTCGAGAAGAGGCTTTCGGTGACGTCCTCGGCATGGCTCGTGACGCACTCTCATTGCCGGCTTGGTGTTTCAGCGCTGGCTACACCGGCACCGCGTGTACAGACATCGTAACCGCGGTGACTGAGACTTGGAACGATGCAGTGGTGTCTCAAGATGATGAACGCGTGACGCATTGCGTCTCTTTGCTCACGACGGTGTTGCCAGAAGAGGCTCGACAAGGATACGCAAGAATTCCCATTGAAACAGCCGCGAGCTGGGTGCGACACATTCCGAGGGTGCTGTGGTCTCTGAAACACGAAAACCCTCGGGCGTCGCAGCAGTTGTTGTCGCTCTTACACGACGTGGCGGCGCGCAATCCCCCGGGCTCACCGCTCGCGGATGTATTATCTCAGTGCGAATCCGAGATGGCTGTTCTCTTTTACATGGTTCCGCCAGCTGGCTCGACCGAGTCTGCAAAGTCTCGGCCAGGACCGTTCGCTCGACTGCCGTTTGCCATTCAGTGTTCGGCGGTTCAACTCATCGGCGTGTTACCGATTTTGACGCCGCCAACCGTGCGGGCGCTCGCAAAGATGTGTTTGGATGCAGATAGAGTAAATGTCGAAATTCCAGTCGTCGCGATTGAAGCGCTGCAGTCAAACGTGCTCGCCTCTCCGCTCGACTTGACGGTTTCGTTTCTCGCCACGCTCCTCGCCGGCGCGCCGGGTGTCACTTTTCTTGACAAGTCTAGCAAGCGAGATGTCGCCACAGTCGATGAGAAGGCTTGGCAAATATCGCGTCGATTATCGGCAAGCGCGGCGTCCGCTTTGGTCGCCTTTGGCGACGCCGACACCCCGTGGAACGGAGCTCTGCTCGCTAGTGGGGCTCTGAGACAGGTGTGGGCGATGCGTGTCGATAAAGGTGACGTCGATGGAGCGACAAGAACGGCGGGTGGTTTCGCCGCGCTCGCAGCGAGCGCCGCCGAGTTTGCTCAGTCTTCGTCAAAGGGAAACGTGGCGATAGATGAAGCCAATTTGGCGGCGACCATCGCCGACGTACTGTCCTGGCACGCGCTCCACGCAGAGTCTCACAAAGGCGTCGATGTCGATGCCGTTTGGCGCACCATGCGGGCCGCTCCAGAACTCGCGTGTCCCATCGCAAGCGCGGCGGTGTCTCTGACGAAATCCAACACCTCGACGATGGATCGATGCGTCGGCTTTTTGACGGCTCTCATTCAAAGTGGTGTCGTGCAACGAGGACCGGAAGGAAGCGTCGACGAACTCGCAAAGATTATCGGCGAAGTAAAGGCTCACGCCGAGACGTTGGGCAAGGATGTATTCGCGCGGGCACAAGGTCTCGACGTCGTCATGCAGGTCGCCTTCGGGGTGGCGCGATGAACGTGTTGGCGTGGCGAGCCACATAGTAGTAGAAAAATTAGAGGATAGTGCGATGTTAGAAGGATCAATCAATGTAGTAGTACGTAGTATTCATATCGCAATAACGACAGCGTCCATCTCCTCTTACATAAAGTCGTACGCGTCGTCCACGCTCTCCAAGTCGTATTTAAAGTCATCCAAGCCAGAGTCGCCACCCTTGCCGCCAGCGTTCAAAAACTTACCCTTACCCTTTTTAGAGCCAGCAGCCGCCTTCTTCGCCGCCTCTGCCTCCGCCTTTTCCTTCTTCACCTTTTCGGAACGAATTGTCACGATGGCTTGCTCGACATCCTTGACGTCCGCCGCGCACAAGTCTCTCAACGCCACGCGCAACAGCGCCTTGATTCCCGCGGTATAAAACGCGCTCTCCGACCTCGACGTCAAGTACTTGTACGAAATTGCGCTTCCAAGCTTTTCGTACTCGCTCTTACTCTTCGGTTCAAACCCATCCAACGCGATGTCCTCGTCCCCGCCTCCAAACAGTTCCCTCGCCGCGCGCAGATCCGCCTCCTCCACCAGTTTTTGTCTTCGCAACTTTTCCGCGATGGGGTCATCCAACGCCCCGTCGTCGTAATCCACGCTCGTTTTAATGTCCAGCTTCTTCTTCGCGACGACTGGTTTCTTCTTCGCGACGACCGGTTTCTCTTCCTCGGCGTCTTCGTCGGCAAACTTGTCGCCCCCGGCGCCGGCGCCGGCAGCCGTCTTGTTCGCCGTCAGGTCCGGGACCTCGAAATCGTCGTCGTCCCACGCCCCGTCCGAGTCGCTCATCGTCGTTCGTTCGATTCAAGCGTCGCAAAGACCGCTGGCGGTGACAGTGATGAGAGGTTTAGTTCCGCGTCTTTCGCGCGGGGTGAGTATCTTCGACCGCGTCCGGCGTCTGCCGTCTGGCGTCCGTCCGTCCGTCCGTCCGTCGTCCCATCTTGTGTTGCCCCATACCCTCGACCCTCTATATGATGTGACGGTTCATGAATCAACACTTTCCGTTTCTTTGAGTCATGAACCAACAAATAGCATAGAGGGTCAAGTTCAAAGTCGACACGAGCGCACGCCGGGTGTCGAGCGCAGCCTTTAGAGTTTGACGGTCCCGTCTCGTCCCGTCCCGTCCCGTCGTTCGCTCGGCGGGGTCGCTCGGCGGGGTCGCTCGGCGGGGTCGCGTCGCGTCTCGTCTCGTCGCGTCGCGGGTCCACCGACGGGGTTCGTCCGTCTCGGTCAAAGCGCACTCGCTCGTTCAACAAATATTCCAACAATTTGTGTTTGTGTTCTCGACTGATGACGACGACGATGCGGTCGTCGTGTGCGACGTCGACGTCCACGCGATTCGTCGCGACGAGACGAAGACATCGCGGTGGACGGAGTGAGACTTCGGTGGTGACGGCGCGCGCGCGGCGGGAAGGGAGGCTCGGGGCGAGCGCGGATACGTGGAGCGACGTTCGCGACTACGACGGGATCGCGTCCACGGAGCGAGAGGATGAGGAAACGACGACGATCTCGACGACGACGGCATCGGATGAGGAGAGCGGTGGTGATGCGGGTGAAGAAACGTCGACGTCGGGTACCGTCGAGACGGATGTGACTCCGCGAGGTGGGGATGTTGGCGACGCGAGGAGGGTAGTCGGAACGACGCCGAGCGATTTCGGTTTTAAAACGCCGCCGAAACTCGTCGTGTTCAGCGGCGGTACGGCGATGAATACCATTGCGGATGAACTGAGCGCGATGACGCCGAAAGTGACGCACGTGATTCCGGTGAGTGATAACGGTGGGTCCACGAGCGAGGTGGTTCGCGTGCTCGGTGGTCCCGCGGTAGGGGATCTTCGTTCGAGATGTTTGCGTCTGACGGATGATTCGACGCCAGAAGCCGTCGCGGTGAAGGAACTTTTGGGTTACAGACTTCACCCGACGGATAGCGATTTAGCGCGAGACGAGTGGTACGCGATTCAAGAGGGTAACCATCCTCTGTGGGAAGGCATCGGGCAGGATTACGCGAATATCATTCGTCGGTTTTTGGTGCACTTCCACGTCGAAGTGAGCTCCAAGCCAATCAAGGAGCGTTTCGACTTTGTCAACGGGTCGATTGGAAACTTTTTCTTTGCCGGTGCTCGGTTGTTTTTCCGATCCATGGACGCCGCTATTTTTTTGTATTCTCGAGTCAGTCGCATTCCCGACGACACCGTCATCGCTCCGTGCATCTTGCACAAGGAGGATGAGCGAGTCAACCTCGCGGCGGAGCTCGTCGACGGAACGATTCTTCGAGGACAGAATGAAATTTCCCATCCATCCATCGATAGCAAAAAGTTTTCCAAGAATATCGTCGTCTCGAGCAGCTCAAAGTCGCCAGACGTCGTGAGGAAGGAGTTCTGGACCAAGGTGTTGACTTCGGGAGAGCTCCCAGAGTCTGAACCGCACGAAATGTGGGGCGGCTTGGCGGAGAGTTCGGGCGGTTTCAAGAGTGTTCGCGCGGCGCTCGCCAGCGGTAGTCTCATTGACGCCGCCGAGCTGCTCAAGTCGCGATTCGACGACATCGCCGACACCCCGTTGAGCGTATGGGACGTCAACAAGATGGTCACCGCGTACGATCCTCTCCCATCGCCGATTAAGCGCGTCTTTTACGCCTCGAGCCTCGAGGAGAGCGATGACAATTTCGAAGTGCATCCGCAACCAAACCCGACGGTGATTGAAAACATGGTTGACGCGGACGCCATCCTCTACGGCATGGGATCTCTCTACACATCAATCATTCCCAACCTCGGCTTGAAGGGCATGGGCGCCGAGATTGCGAAATCAAAGGGCAAGAAGATTCTCATGCTCAACGGATGCACCGACCGCGAGACGGGTTCGATGCGCGCGAGCGACGTCGTCCAAGCCATCGTCGACGCCGTCAACATGCGCTACACCTCTATTGAGACCGATTTCACCGTCCAAGACATCATCACGGACGTCGTCGCTCCACGAAACGGCGGCATCGAACTCGATACGGATGTTCTCGACGCCATGGGCGTCGTCGTTCACCAGTGCGATTCCGACCCCGCGCCGAACATGGCTGTCAACAGCCGACATTACGACGCGCGCGCGTTCGTCCGGCTTCTCGGCGACATCATCAGATCCCCTTGATCGTCGCCGCCAGAGGTTACTCTTCTGGGTTGACTTCCGCGCGCTCGCTTTCCCCGCCGCACCGCTTCTCCACGCGCGCTCGCGTTCCGTTTCGTTCCATTGCAGTTGTAACATAAAGCCTCGATCGAGAGAGGGTTTGACGCACACTCCACGTCGATGCCTCACTCACGCGCGCGCTCTCTCGCGCGCAAAGCCGCCGCGATCGAACATGTCGAGAACGAACGCGTCGAGAACGCTCGCCCGCGCGTACGCCGCGACGCTTCGCGCGTCGTCGTCGGCGCGCGTGAACCGCAACGCTGTCGGCGTCGGCAACTTTGATTCGGCGTCGAGCACCGCGAACATCGGCTTCGGCGCGCGCGCCGGGTTGGTCGACGGTGAGCGCGCGCGCGGCGTCCCCGCGCGTGGGTTCGCGGCGTCGAGTGGGAACGACACTGGGGACGACGCGTCGTCGGCGGCGTCGTCGACGGCGGCGGCGGCACCGATGGATGAAGACGCGGAACTGCGCGCGCGGTACGAGGCGTTGGCGAAGAGGTTTGAGAGCGCGCCGAGCAGACAAAAGAGGTACATCCTGAACAAGGCGCTCGCGGGACAGGTTTCGGATGATATCGATGATTCCGAAGGGGAAAGCGATGGTGGGAGGAAACGGGCGCTGCAGACGCGCGTGATTGACGTGAATAGGACGACCAAGGTTACGAAGGGTGGGGATTTGACAAACTTTACGGCGATGGTCGTCGTAGGAAACGGCGACGGGGTGATTGGATTCGGGACGGGTAAGGCAGCGGAGGTTGGCCCGGCGATCGATAAGGCGTATAAGAAGGCTGCGAGAAGCCTTGTGTACGTGAATCGATTCGAAAATCACACAATTTACCACGAGGTGAAGGGGAAGTATTGCAAGACGTTGTGCAACATGTTTCCGGCGCCGAGCGGGGACGGCATCGTGGCCAACTCGACGGTCGAAGCCATCTGTCAGCTAGCGGGTATCAAAAACATCAAGGCGAAGATTCACGGCAGTCATCACCCGCACAACACGGTGCGAGCGGTGTTTGCAGCTTTAGAATCTGTGGAGAGCCCGGAAGACGTGGCGACGCGCACGGGGGCAACCATCTATAGAATATAAATTAGTAGAAACCTGCACTCTGAAGAGAGTCTTTGAAAATACAATGCTTTTAAGAAGCTTTAGATTCCACCACCTCGGAGAGCACGTCGTCAAACTTTTTCAAGAAGACTCGCGCGTGTTGCGATGTGAAGAAGAGTCCAGGCCTGGCGCGAATGGTAGCCGAGCCACAGCCCCCGATGTCGACTCCATTCTGCAGCAGCGCGCTGAGAACCGCTTCGCGCCTCGCCGGCGTGTCGCAGTCGATCGCCACGAGCGTGCCGACCCCGCGAGCGTTCGCCAAGACGCTTGGATACTTTTGTTGCATCTCCTCTAGTCCTTCGAGAAGCGTTTTCCCCGCATCCTTCACCACCTCTAATAAATTATCCCTCTCGATCGCGTCAATCACCACCTCCAACTGTATGAGCTTGGCCGGATCGCCCATCCACGTGTTGAATATCCGGTACGGAAGTTCAGGCTGCAGCTCTGGGGCGGTGTAAAAGCCTGCGATTTGCATCTTCTTGCTAAACGTCACCACGTCTGGCGGGTGCTCCATGTTCCACGCTTCGTGTGCCCAAAACGTACCGCTCGATCCACACCCCGTTTGAACTTCGTCTACAATCATTCGCACGTTTTCACGCTTTGTGAGCCCGCGGAGTTTTCGGAAAAAGTCGGCGCTCGCGTGATTATCGCCACCCTCTGCCTGCATCGGCTCAACTATGATGCCAACCACGTCGCGGTCCTTCTTCAAAGCCTCTTCGACGAGCGCGAGGCATCGAGCCTCTTCCGCGGCGTTTTCTTCGATATGCTCACTGAGAGGATACTTGAGCTTTGGAAACGGACACGAGGGCCAATCGAACGTGGGAAAATCGAGCTTGTGGATCCACTTTGTGTGCGTGAGCGACAGACACGCCGCCGTGCGACCGTGAAACGCGCCGTCAAAGGATAAAATCTTGAAATCAGGCGTTCCCGGTGCCTTATTGTTCAAACAACTCGCCTTTTCGTCTTCGGAGATCCCAGCGCCAGCCCTCCGCGCGTTGGCGGCGCTGATGAAAACAGCCTTCATGGCGTGTTCGTTCGCGCACGCTCCGCATGCCATCGTCGTCGCGCGCGACAATCCCTTTGGTGCAACTCGCATGAGCGTCCGCTCCACCCTCGCCTCCCATCCCACCGGAGGATTATTACCCAACGCCGGACGGTGCGCCAGCAAAGCTATGTTTGCCTCATCGCGCAGGGCTGCCAACATCTTCGGATGGTTGTATCCGACGGGTAAAGACGCGATGTGGGCGTACATATCCAAAACCTCGTTTCCGTCCGCATCCACGACGTAATTCCCGCGTGACCGCTCGAAATCAACAAAGTATCGAATCGAACCGACCGAGGTATGCGCCGAAAGCGCCTCCATCGACGTCATCGACCGTGGGCCGGGTATTTTCGTCGTCACTCTCGGCTCTGCCGGTTCTCCTCCAGGAAACTCGAGCTCTAGTTTTCCTGCTGACGCCGCCGCCGTGGAATGCACCGAGCGTCGCGCCGCGCTCGCATCGATCGTCTTTCGCACCGTGCGTCCAATTCGTTCGAACGTCGCTCTCGTGAGCATCGTACCAGCGTCGTTATCTGTGGCGTCGTGGTTCGTTTTTTGCTTTTTGCACTTTTTGTCAACTTTGCACCGCAGAGACGGACGCGCGCGCGCCGAAAGCGACGAACGATCCCGCCGCGAGAACGACATCCGTCGCGAATGTCGCCTATGACCTCCGGACGCCCGCTCGGTCGCGTCGAACACTTTATCGATAACGCGTGGGTGCGAAGTCGAAGCGGCGGAACACTTCAGGTTGTGAACCCACACGACAACCGAGTCATTGGAGCCGTCGGTGCGGGCGATGCCCAAGACGTCGACGACGCGGTACGCGCCGCGCGTAAAGGTTTCGCCGTGTGGAGCGCGACGCCCGGGACGGAACGGTCGAAGGTACTGAGAAACATTGCGCGAGGGATCGAACGGAGAAAGGACGCGTTGGCGGCGTTGGAAACTGCCGACATGGGTAAGCCGATCGAAGAGAGCGCGTGGGACATCGATGACGTCGCGGCATGTTTCGATTACTATGCCGAGAGGTGTGAACAGGTTTTCGGGAGCGGCGCGTACGCGGTGGAGGATGTCAAGCTGCCGATGGATGAGTTCACGGGACAGTTGAGACGCGAGGCGTTGGGCGTCATCGGACTCATCACGCCCTGGAATTACCCGTTACTCATGGCTACGTGGAAAGTTGCGCCCGCGCTTGCGAGTGGATGCGCGGTTGTGCTAAAGCCGAGCGAGTTGGCGAGTCTGAGCTGTCAAGTTTTAGGTGACGTGTGCGTTGAAGCCGGGTTGCCGGCGGGCGCGTTCAACGTCGTCACGGGTACCGGTGTGGCGGCTGGCGCGGCGCTGTGCGCGCACAGGGGCGTCGATAAGATATCGTTCACCGGATCACTCGCCACTGGAAAGGTTATTATGGCGACATGCGCTCGAGACGTCAAGCCGGTGTCGCTCGAACTCGGAGGGAAAAGCGCTCTCGTCATCTTTGAAGACTGCGATTTGGACAAGGCTGTCGAGTGGGCGTTGTTCGGCTGCTTTTGGACCAACGGGCAGATTTGCAGCGCGACGTCGAGAGTGTTCGTGCACGCAGTGATTAGAGACAAGTTTTTGGCGCGTTTGAAAGAAGCGGCGGAAGCGATACCTTACGGAGATCCGAGTGTCGAGGGATGTCGACTCGGACCGTTGGTGAGTGCCGGACAATACAAAAAAGTAACGGACATGGTACACCGGGCGAAACGCGCGAGATACACCCTCCTCACGGGCGGACGCAAACCACTATCGCCAGAGTGTAAAGACGGATTTTACCTCGAGCCCACCGTTTTCGTCGACGTTCCACTGGATGCGGAAATATGGAGGGAAGAAATTTTTGGCCCCGTCATGTGCGTCAAGACGTTTTCATCCGAAGAAGAGGCGACGGCGCTCGCCAACGATTCTGACTACGCCCTCGGTGCCGCGGTGATTACGGACGATCCGGCGCGTCGCGCGCGGATGACTGCAGCCTTCAACTCGGGTATCGTGTGGGTCAACTGTTCCCAGCCGTGTTTCGCGCAGTTACCCTGGGGCGGGCGCAAGCGCAGCGGTTTCGGCCGAGACCTCGGCGCCAACGGCATGGACAAGTACACACATCTCAAACAAGTCGTCACTTATGTCTCCGACGAACCCTTTGCGTGGTACCCGATGTTTACAAACCCACAGAGTAAGCTCTGAACGCGGCTGTGATGAATTACTGTAAAAATAAACCGCAGACACGGTGCCTGGATGAATTACTGTAAAACAACATGCAGTTGATTTTTTACTTCGAAGCGAGGAAGACATAGCTACTCGAAACGCCTTTTTCGCGGCCTCAATATTGAAACTGGCCCTCTCGTCTCTCGAGTTCTCAATGTTCGTTACACATGACAGCTGTTGCAAGTTTCATTTTTATTTCAAAC
>Ga0181590_10002778_pt1 | contig 14778 bp, 7 predicted proteins | sample 071ome_34_FD_132446 | JGI IMG/M metagenome (GOLD analysis project Ga0181590, IMG submission 132446) | Coastal salt marsh microbial communities from the Groves Creek Marsh, Skidaway Island, Georgia - 071411BT metaG (megahit assembly) | ecosystem: Environmental > Aquatic > Marine > Intertidal zone... | reverse complement strand
TTTAGCTCAATATCGGATCTTACATTGTAGTGGTTTTCCTTAAAAAACTTCTCAACCTTTCGGAATGTATATCCACGACGGTTTGGGAAAAGGAATTTTTCCTTGTCTGCATTTTCCCATTCGACTCTTCTGTTCATAGCCCAAGGGTGGTTTGGGTAAACCACCACGACCACTTCATCAGAGAAGCAGGGAACGAAAGAAAATTCGTTTCGCTGAATAGGCTCTAAAGTCAGAGCCAGATCGATTTCACCAGCATTTAAAAGGCTCAAACAGTCAAAATTATCCAAACCACGAACCTCGAATTTTGTGTTGGTTTTGGATTGAGAAAACTCCGCCAGAATGTCGGGCAGCAAAAAGCGGCATATTTGTTCGCTTGCTCCAATTCTAAGATTTTCGAAAATACTTGTTCCGCCCTCAATGATCTCTTCTTTAACTTTTAGCATTTCTTCCAAAAAAGGCCGGGCAAATCTAAGAAGCTTCTCACCAGCAGGGGTGAGCAAAATCTTTTTCCCTTTTTTGTTTAGAAGCTTGCACCCGACCTCTTCCTCTAAATTCCTAATGGAATGGCTTACTGCGGACTGCGTTACATGGAGGTGCCTGGCAGTGGTTGTGAAACTATTTGTGCTGCAAAGTTTATCAAAAGTTTGGAGCTGTTTGATATCGAAAGGTTTATTTGGATTCATTGTTTGAGGTTGGCTTGCAAGAAATGATCCAAGTTAATGTTGGAAGCCAAATACTTTATTTTTTATTCAGTTTTAGCTTCTGTATGAAACTTTTTACCGATAAATACTGGTTTTGAATAGCCAAGCGTTGACTGAGATATTGACTGAGAATTTTGGGAAACATGTCGATTATTGGTCGCGGGTGCTCACTATCGACTACCAAGAAATTGCCCAAATTTTGGCGATGAGTGTGGCATCTAGACTGATGTTGGTGCAGTCTGAAACCTTGAAACTTTGGTGGAGGTGGCGGGAGTTGAAACTGAATTAGCTAAATAGCTAATCTTCAGCGTTTTGCATTATATTTACATTAGTTGCAGAGTATTATTGTTTTGCGAGAATTGAGACAATAAACGCGTTTTGCGATACGCGGCAAATAAATGCAGAAAAAGGCAATCGAGTTGCTAGGAATTGATAGGAAATTGTACCCCGCCCCAGTGCCCCCGGGTACCGGATTTGAGTCCCGTATTGCCCCTTACATGAAATAGCAAAATATTTTTTATTGGCCTTGGGTTTAGGTCGCTTGAATCTAGTGAAGCATACTTGTGCGGAAAATTTAGGAGAAATCGGAATGCAGGTTATTAACCCTCCGGGGAGTCTGCTTCTTTCCGAGTATCTATCTGTGATTCAGCAGTTTTGTCAGAGGTGTTGACTGAGATTTCTGACAGGGATCGTCAGATTCTGGTCACTATAGTCAATTGATGGAAGAGGCTTAGTGAGGAGCTAAAAAAGGTGGTTCTAGCGGTTACTGATATTGCTTAGTACTTTGGCAATTATTGAATAAATCTTTCTTCCAGCGCTCTTTCATTTTCAGAGTTCTGAAGACATTCTCGGGTGGAGGAACGGGTAAGGGTTCTGGGATTTTAGTACTTATTTTAGCTCCAGGGACTATATTTTCGCATTTTCTTAAGGCTGTGGTTCTTAAGATATAGAGAGACTGATTGAACTATTCCTGAGGAATATATTTTTGAAAAAGTTTACTAAAAAACTAATTGAAAAAAAAAATTGCCCCAATATTAAGATAATTAAGTGATCAATCCCCAAGCAAAAGTTCTTAGATTTAAGATGTTTGTTATTTCATCCATCTTTTTGGCTATGCTGCTTGGTGGAGTATGCATACACAAGAGTCTTGAGATTTGCAGACATCTAGATGGGGGTTCCCACATTCATAATACCAAAGGCGCCTGTGATGGTTTGCATGCGAGTAAAGGTAAACACGGCCATGGCAAATGTGGTTCCCATCATGCCCACGATCATGGAGAGGATCAGCACCACGCTCCCTGCAGTCATGAGGTGGTGGAGACCGACTATTCGTTACTCTCCTACAGCAAGGAGGGACAACTTATCGCTCCCGAATTAGCCGGTCATCTTTTTGTAAGTGAATATTTGCCCCGTAATTTCTTTATCTTTCCCACTGGAGTATTCACCACCGGTTTTTCCCGGGTACCACCTGGTGTGGAAGATTTGAGAACTCAAATTTCCAGAACGATTCAACTACAGGTTTGATTGAATGAACACTGTGCCTGCAACTTGGTTGTGCAGGTAATTGATATGCATGGGCGCACCGTGCTCTTTTTCTTTTTCAATCTTTTCCAAATTTGTAATGAGTTCAGAGTTTAACAATCAGTTTTCCAAGTACCGCTTACTTACTGCAGTACACGCAATTTTGTGGTTTGGAGTAGTATCTATATTTCCCTTGTATGCAGAGGAGTTATCCTACGAACGTGCATGTGAGCAGGCGATGGAGCAGCAAAAATTTAGCGAGTATTCCAGGAACCTACAGTCCCTCGGTGAGGCAAGGTTGGAGCAGGCTTCCAGTTTTCCCAACCCTTCGGTTTTTTATGAGGAGGAGAGTGCCCGAGGCAGTGGTGACTTTGATGAATCAAGCATAGGAGTGTCCACCCGCCTGGACTTTCTCTGGAAGCGTGGAGCAAGAATTCAGGCTGCCAGAGAGAAGAATCAGATCGCTGAGTTTCAAATGCAGTCCAGAAAGTTGGCTTTATCTCATGAAGTGGGGGGCTTTTTTGTGGAATATGCATACCTGAAAAAAGACCTGAGCTTGTTGAAAGATTCATTGATCCAGCACAGGAGAGCCCTAGGCATATCCCGCGAACTTTTGAAAAAGGGAATGATCTCTTCGGTTAGCTTGAAGCGAATTGAACTGAAAATTGAAGAGTTGGAATTAGAGAATCTTGACTTGGAGGCCCAAATAGCTGGCGTCGTTGCCAGGTTCTCCTCTCTGGTGGGCAGGGATGATGCCATCCCTGAAAATAATTTTCTGCTTTGGGATACCACATTGAATAATCAGGAGAAAGCAGTGGAAACTGCGCTTGAAGGCAGACCTGACTTAAAATCGATTGAGGCGATGTCAGTTTGGGCGGAAAAAGAAGAAAGCAGGGTCAGGGTGGAGAGTATGCCTGAAGTTTTCCTCGATGTATCATCCAAAAAATATCCGGGAGATGAGAAGGGCACCTTTTGGGGTGTTTCCCTGGAATTACCCATTGGAGAAAAACGGGGAGATTCAAGCCTGGCAGAGGCAGAACATGCTTCGAGTACGCTGGCATACCAATGGGCAAAGCTTGAGGTGGAACGGGAAGTCAGGGCAGTCTGGAAAATTTGGAATCATTTGCAGGGAGATAAAACTTCAGCATCAACCAAACTGGAGTCAGATGACACCAAGTACCTGCGTGCCCAACAGGCGAGGTTTGAAACTGGGGAGTCCACCGCTTTTGAATACCTCGATGCCATGGGTGCACTCCTTGCCGGAAATCGGAACCGGTTGGCTTACCTGTATAAGATTAACACCGCATACCTCGATCTTGCCCAGTCTTGTGCCACTGAATTGAGCTTCCACGGCTCCAATCAATAATTCTTACCCCTTTGACCAAATGAAAACCTATCTTTACTGCTTCCTCCTTAGCGTAGCCTTATGCCTGCTTTCAACTGGGTGCCTGGATCATGATCACGAGCATCACGATCACGGTCACCACGATGACCACAAGCATGATGATCATGAAGAACACGATCATGAAGAGCACGATGATCACAAGCATGACGACCACGGACATAATGATCATAAAGAGCACCATGATCACGGGGGGCATCACGCTCACGAAGGAGAGATGGAGCCAGTTGTGGTGACTCAATACAACGGCTTAACCGAACTTTTCATGAAGTATAATCCGTTGATCAAGGGGGAGTCTGTCACCTTTATCGTTCATCTTACCAAGTTGAGTAATTTTCATCCGGTAACGGAGGGGTCTGTGGAAATTAAATTTTCCAGTGCCGAGGGTCAGGAATATGCAGTCCATCTGGATCAACCGACAAGGGCAGGAGTTTACCTGATTAAAGCCACGCCACCTTTTGCCGGTGCTTGTTCGATTGAACTCTCGCTCAAGCATGCAGACTTGAATTCAGTGCACCGTATTCAAGGAGTTACGGTGTATGCCAATGCGGATGAGGTGGAGGATATGCCTCACCAAGAATCAGATGCGGAGGAGATCACGGTGCTGAAGGAACAACAATGGCGTACGGAGTATGAAATTGTGCAAGTGGAGCAGAGGAGGATTGGTTCTAGCATTCCCGCGACGGGTCATCTGCGTTTGCCTGCCTCCAGGGTGATGGTGGTGCCGGCGACGGCATCAGGTACAATCTCCTGGTCGGAGAAAGGGCTTGTTCCTGAGGTGGGAATGCAGGTGAAGGATGGGCAGGGCTTATTCTCAATCAGTCCGGATGGTGCCTGGGAATCAGGTCTGGTCAGGCTGCGTGAGCAGTACCTCCTTGCAGACTTGGAGTTCACGAGACTTGAAGGTTTATTGAAGGAGCAAGCGGTCGCAGAAAAGAGAGTGGAGGAAGCCAGAATAAGGAGGGAAACCCTCGCGGAATCACTTACCCGAATGGGGGTAAAGATAATCGATGGGAAAGTGGAGAATCTCGTAGCCCAGATCAAGGCACCTCAGGCAGGAACCATTACTGAAATAATAGTCCGTCCGGGACAAAGGGTTCAACAGGGCGATCCTTTAGCGATCATTAAAAATAGCGATCGTATGATTCTTGAAGCCCTGTTTCCATCCACACGATTGGACAAAGTGAGCAAACCAGTTGATGCTTCTTTCCGGACTGGTATATCCGGCAAGGCACAGTTGATCTCGCACTTGGATGGTCGGGTGATTTCGGAAGAACCGATTGCGGCGGCGCGGGCTGGTTTTTCCCGTTTTCTCTTTGAGTTTGAAAACCAAAATTCTCAGTTTGCAGAGGGGACTGCTGTATCCATCCGCGTGCTGGGTGAAGCGAATCAACCATGCCTGGCGATTCCAGTAGAGGCAGTGCAGGAAGAACAGGGATTGGATTTGGTCTATGTGCAGTCTGGTGGAGAGACGGTTGAGAAAAGGTATCCTCGTTTGGGTATTTCCGATGGTGAATGGATCGAGGTGCTCAATGGAGTTAGTGCGGGAGAACGCGTGGTTACGCGTGGTGCCCAGATGGTGAGACTTTCCTCTTTGGGTGACATGGAAATGGGACATGGGCATGCCCACTAATTGGGAGACTCTCTGCTATGTTTGATCAGATAATCCGTCTTTCTCTCAATAACCGTGCCTTGGTTATCTTTGCCTCTATTGGGCTATTACTTTCGGGCATTTACACTGCGTTCCGGTTGAACCTGGATGTATTTCCCGATCTCAATGCCCCTACAGTCACGATCCTGACAGAAGCCCACGGCATGGCACCCGAACAAGTGGAGACCTTGGTGACATTGCCCTTGGAGTCCGCTGTAAATGGCTCCACCGGAGTGCGGAGAATTCGTTCGTTTTCCTCCCCCGGTCTGAGCATTGTGCATGTTGAGTTTGAATGGGAAATGAACATTTTTCATGCCCGCCAGATCGTATCGGAAAAACTCCAGGAAGTGACTGGCCGGTTACCCGAGGAAATATCCCCACCGGTGATGGCACCGATGTCATCAATCATGGGCGAGGTAATGCTGTTGGGTCTGGTGCTGAACGCAGACAGTAAAGAGGAGGTTTCCATGATGGACCTTCGTACATTGGCCGATTGGCGGGTGCGTCGCAGGTTACTTTCCATTCCCGGGGTTGCTCAGGTAAGCCCGATAGGAGGGGAAGTGAAGGAATATCAGGTACAAGTATTGCCTGAGAGGTTGGCCATGTACGGTGTGCCCATGGAACAAGTCATAGAGGCAGTGGAGCAGGCCAGTCTTGCGAGTTCCGGAGGAGTATTCCGGGATCAGGGAAAGGAATACCAAATACGCGGACTGGGCCAGGCACGAACCGTGGATGATTTGGCCGCTGTAGTAGTGGTCTCGGGGGAGGGTGGAAGCTTGATTCTGGGCGATTTGGCCAAGGTGGTAATTGGACCGGCTCTTTCCTTTGGTTCCGCCTCGGCAGATGGACAACCCGCCGTGGTGCTTTCGGTAACCAAGCAGCCAGGGGCGAACACTTTGGAACTAACCGAACGGATCGACCAGGCACTTGCAGAAATCAAGAACGGATTACCCGAGGGTATCGTATTTCAGGACAATTTTTTTCGACAGGCCGAGTTTATTAATGTGGCGATTGATAATGTACTGGAGGCCTTGCGGGATGGTGCTTTGCTGGTGGTGATTGTACTGTTTTTATTTCTGGGAAACATACGCATTACTTTTATTTCCATTCTCGCGATTCCCTTTTCCCTGGCCGTTACTTTTCTCGTTTTCCATGTAAGCGGAGTGGAACTGAACACCATGACTCTTGGAGGGATTGGCATTGCGATTGGGGCACTGGTAGATGATGCGATTATTGATGTGGAGAATGTCTTTCGCCGATTGCGGGAAAACCTCGCCCGCCCCGAGGCGGAGAGACTGCCATCAAAGGAGGTGGTCTTCCAGGCATCCAAAGAAATCCGAAAACCCATGGTGGGAGCCACGCTTATTATTACCATCGTATTTTTTCCGCTCTTCTTTCTCAGTGGGGTAGAGGGTAGGCTGCTCCAGCCCATGGGGTTGGCCTATGTGATATCCATTTTTGCCAGCTTGTTTATTGCTCTGACCATTACTCCAGTGCTTGCCTCGTTTCTGCTTCCTTCCTCTATCCGTAATGCTACGGATAGGGAGGGGTGGCTGGCAGGATGGATCAAACCCATTTATGCAAAGATTCTTGAAGGTGCCCTGAACCGCCCAGGCTTATCGATCGTGGTTTCACTGGGATTACTGGTTAGTTCGCTTTTGCTAGTGCCAGGACTGGGCCGTGCCCTCCTTCCAGAATTTAATGAAGGAGCCCTTACCATTAGTTATGTTACGGTTCCAGATATATCGTTGGAGGAGTCGGACAAGCTGGGTAGACGTGCCGAGGAATTGATCCTCGCCAATGACGGCGTTATCAGTGTGCAGAGGCGCACAGGTCGGGCCGAGCTGGACGAGCATGCCCAACCGGTAAATGCGGGCGAGCTTGAGGTGGTGTTAGACCTGGAAGAAGTGGGCCGTGAGCAAGCGATGAACCAGGCAAGGTCTTCCCTGGAAGAAATGGCTGGAGTGCAGTTTACGGTGGGGCAACCAATTAGCCACCGGATTGATCACATGCTTTCGGGTACACGGGCAAGTATCGCCGTAAAAATATTTGGTCCAAAGATGGAACAGTTGCGCCAGTTGGCAGAGGAGGCGGAAGCAGAAATGAGTAAAGTGAGAGGCGTGGTCGATTTGGCCATTGAGCCAATCGTTAATACCGCCCAGGTATCTTTCCGCTACGATCGGGAAGCCATGGCTTTGCATGGGGTTAGACCTGCAGAAATCTCCCGCTTTATTGAGACTGCTCTGAAAGGAAAAACAGTGGGTCGGATACTCGAGGGGCAGCAGTCTTTTGATTTGGTGGTTCGTTATGACCGATCGGAAGTGCATATGATGCAGGAATTGCCAGATTTACTGGTCGATACTGCGGATGGATTCTACCGCCCGCTTTCTGATTTTGCCAGAATGGAACTGATTCCCGGACCCAATCAGATCGGTAGGGAAAATGCCCAGCGTAAACTGGTGGTGCAGGCAAATGTGGCTGGTCGGGATCTGGTCGGAGTGGTGGATGAAATCCGTAACCGTTTGGAGAATGCGGTGGAATTGCCTGAAAATTATTACATCGAATATGGCGGCCAGTTTGAAAGTGAAGCCGAGGCATCGAGAACCATCTGGGCCTTGTCCATCGTTTCCCTGGTAATGATTGCCCTGATTTTGTATCAGGAGTTCAAAAAGACACGCGATGTTGCATTTGCCCTTATCAACCTGCCTCTCGCTTTAATTGGCGGAGTGTGGTCTGTGTGGATGACCGATGGCATCGTCAGCGTGGCCTCATTGGTTGGATTTATCACCCTCTTTGGAATTGCGGCCAGAAATGGCATCCTTTTGATCTCTCATTACCATAAACTAATGCAGGATGGAAAGTCTTTGGCCGATGCGGTTCGTCAGGGATCGATTGAAAGATTAAATCCCATTTTAATGACTGCACTTACAGCTGCCCTTGCCCTGATTCCGTTGGCCAATGGCCTTGGCCAACCGGGAAAGGAAATTCAGGCTCCGATGGCGATTGTAATTCTTGGCGGATTAATCACCGCGACCTTTTTAAATATGATTCTGATTCCATCCCTTTATCTGCGTTTTGGGAGCAGGAATGCCGATAGAAAGTAAGGTCAATGAAGTATAACATCATCCATAATAAATTGGTCTAGAAATTATACACTTTACAACAGCCAAGCGTTGACTGATATGTTGACTGAGATTTCCGGGAAGTATGTCGATTAAGGGTCTCGGGTGCCCATAATCAATCACTTAAAATTTGCCCCAATTTTGGCGATCTGTATCGCTTCTAGACTGAGATTGGTACAGTCTGACACCGACCTGTTCGACCGGGCCTACGGATACATCCGCGAATACTATTTGAACTTTGTTTCTTTAATCCCGATACGCGATTCGCGAACTACTACAGCATTTATGTGTAATTAGAACTCGATTCACTTATTGGACTGCCTTTTTTAATTATAGAAAGAGCGTAGGCAAACCCTTAACAAATTACCGGTTAGACATGAGGATTGGAGTTACTGAATGCCAACAAGGGGCACAATACAACCAGTTGAGTATATTCTCTCCAAGATGTTATAATTTTAGCTGAGGGGAGGGGAGGGGCCACGAAAAATATCTTCTATTCTGCCAGTAGTGCCAACAAATCTGAAGTTGTGAAAATAAATTTTTAAAATGGATCTCCATAATAGTTCTCATACTCAAAATCAGTCGACACTTCTGGCATAGTATCACTATCATTTTGGCCATTGCTTTCTTTTGGAATCAGAAAGCCATTGTTAAAAGCAACCTCAGAAAAACCATCTGGGCAATGGTCAGGAAATAGGCAGCTACGCTCGCTAATTACAATATCATTATTGAAGTCCAGGGGGGCGGGTAGAGTGTATCGACCTCTGTTACTAGAAAGACAGAGCCAGCCAGCTGGTTTTTTTCTTTCAGCTTTTCCCGCATCTTCAACTTTGTGTTTTAACTCATATTCAGACCACGGAGGCTGGCATCTATTATTCCATTCTCTGAGTAAATCCAAAGCATCTCCCTGGCTAAGCGAGAACCCTTGAACCAAGTCTATTGCAAGGCGGAAAGTTATATTATGACCACCTTTCCCGCTTACAGCAGAGGGTGCATCTCTGAGATGCTGCCTTGCTTTATCTTTAATGTTCAACTGCAAGGCCATCCCATCCTCGTTTGTTAGATTTTCGAGTTTTAGGAATTTTAAATCGCTTCGAGATCAAAAAAGGAAGTTCTCTCATTACTTTTGTGCGATTGATGTGAGTCCATCCTGCATCATCGCAAAATTTTTCGTATTCACTAACCACATCTTCGGCGATTAAGAATTCTCCCGTTCTGGAAACAATTGCTTTGTCCACAAATACTTTTAGTGATTCAGATTCCATTAAGACATCGTCGACCATTTTCTGTTGATCTTTGGTTATCTGAAAAAGACCTGAGGTATTAAGGTCTTCTTGAAGTAATGCCCATCCATCTAAAGCCCAATTCAAAATCCCAGACCCTTCTTCTTCAAACAGAGTCTTGGCAAAGTTTGGTATTCTTTTTTTTGTGCCGGGCTTGAAGTTTAATATTAAAATACGCCTCCGCCATGCATCTACATCACCATTTAATTTTAGTGCAAGGCTTGTGTTAGAGGTAAAGAGTATTGGGAAATCGCCTCGAACATATAGCTCTTCAGTGCTATTTTTTCTTTCCACATCAATCATTGTTCCACCAGTAAGCTTTTTAAGGATTTCTGAGTTCTTACCTTGGAGAAGATTAATTTTAGCATCATCACAATACAGGAATCGTTTACCAATATATCGATGGGTTTCGAACCTTTCACTCAGTTGTTCGATTCTCAATTCTGCCGCACCTGTATAACCAACCAAATACTGGAAGCATTCTAATAAGCACGATTTGCCTGATCCAGCCTCTCCAGAAATGAAAAGAATTTTTTGAGCAGGGTTCTGACCAAAGAGAAAACAACCAGCCATTTTCTGGACTAATAATTTTTCACTCGATGTTAGTCCGCCAAGCAATGTGTATAAGAACTTTGGACACTTAGCACTTGGGTCATACTCAACTGGAAGAGCATGTTGGCTTAGTGCACTAGGGTTAAACTGCTTCAAAAATACTTTTCTATCCTCTACATCTATCATGCCGTTACGAACATGCAGTTGGTTAGGCATTGAGGTAGGAAATTCTGTAGCTGTTCTTCCCTTTAGATCTTCAACCACCGAACGACGAAAGTTTTCATTTGAAAGTTTTGCTTTTTCAAATATCCAGCGTTCTTGTCTGAGGAGATCAAGGGCAAGTTCTCCAGCTCGAGTTTTTATTTCTGAGATGTCAGCCCGCTCCCAAACTCCACTGGAGTCTTGGTAATGAAAGAAAACTTTTCTAATTTTATCCCAGCGATACCTGCCTTCTCGGTGCATTATTTCAGCAAACCAATTTTGATTTAAACCTTTGGCTTCTCCGTCCTTGTTTAAGAGAATCGGGGTGCCATATAGGTCTGCAACATCTGAATACAAAACACTTCCTTCTGATGTGGAGACGGATTCCTCCTGAATAGGTTTCCCAGAAAAAATCTCTACTTCTCCACTTTCTCTTATCCAAAGATTACTATCACTTGATACAAAAAATGCTCTCTTTGGGTCTTTAGTAGATTTATCGAGCTTAAGTCCTTTATATTCATACCATTTTAAGGCCTCTTTGAAGCATTCATCGTGTTTATTTGGATCAATTGCTGCAACTGCCTTAACTCCCTCTCCACTTGGACTTAAGCAAACCATTAGGATGAAAGGATCATTCATCAGAGTTTCAGTTGCTTTCTCTATGTTTCCGACATCATCAAAGTCTAATTGTAATAAGCCACTGTGGGAACTTAACTCCTCTCCCTTGCGTCTGCCATTCTTGCATACACCACTAATCGTAACACAGGGTAATGCCTTTTTTATCGAATCTCTCTTTGATCCTTTTTCAAATGATCTAATTTGATCAATTTTAGCCTTATGCTTTTCGCTTCTTATTTCTTCCGACCACTCTATAAGGTTTGTGTCGGAGCAATTATGGACACTAAGCAAACTCGAGAACCTAGAAAACTTTGCATTAAGAAGTTCCTTAACTGGTATTTTTGAATTCATTACTGTTTCCCCCTTCTTAAGTTTTGAAGACATCGATCAATGTCACAGAGTCTGAAGACCACTCTTCCGCCTATTCTGACAGATGGAATTTTGCCAGATGCTGCGTCAGATCGAATTTTTCTCTCAGATATACCCAAGTAAACAGAGAGTTCTTTTGCGTTCATAATATGGGGAGGATTCCATCTTAAAGATGTAGTCTCCGCCTCGACTAGATTTATAGAATTTGTTTTGTTCATGAGTTAATTTTGCAACTCATGACAAGGTCTCGCAACCGGTTGTATTTTTTTCTTTTTAGAAGAAATACAAAGCAAATGTTCTATTACGCAAATTTTATAATATGTGAGTTTTCAAGCAATGGTCGGATGTCAAAATATGCCTTAGCATCAGCATGAGTAGCCAAACTTCTGTAATGTTCAAATAAAACATCATCACCAGTTTTATGCCCCATTTCAATTGATGTTTTCATGGAGTCTCCATGCAGAGCAAAGTGGTATGTGCCGAAACTATGTCTCATTGCATTTCTTTTCCATTTTGATTTGAGGTTTCCTTTTTCTTTTTGAATAAAACCACACTTAAACATTAAGGATCTGAATCGCCTTTGATAATCATTCTCAAATCTGTTTTCGACAATTGTTCCGGTTCTATCATGGCACTGTAGCAGCCACTCTTTGGCATTGGATGGAATTTGCACATGTCTCATCCTCCTTTTCTTGGCTATCTCTCTTGGAACTACAAGGTGAGGTGAACTATCATCTAATTTTAAGTTTTTCCACTTTAGCTGCTTGATTTCTTCGGTTCGTATTCCACAAAAAAGACCAAGCACAACAGCCGGCAAGAGTTTGAGTTCTGGGTTTGCAAGTGCTGTGTTTAGTAAAAGCTCTGCTTCATTTAATTCAAGGATCCCGGGGGGATTCCAATCATCACCTGATCCAACGATTTCTTTCACATCTTCTTTTGATAAATCGTCGAAAGGATTATCGAGAATATATTTTCTTTGCTTCGCAAATTTAAATATTTCGGACCAGATTGATCTGTAGTTTTTTAAAGTTCTAAAACTTTTACCGATACCAAGAAGTGCACTCTTAAGATTCTTTCCAGAGACTTCATTAACTTTCAAATTACCTAGTAAGTTACTAAGCATTTTAGCTCTAGCCCTAGCATCCCTAAGACTTCTTTCTTTTAGGTCTCCCTTGGCATTTCGTCTCTCTTTGATCTGCACAAACTCGCTAACCACTTCGTGCAGTCGCTTTACCCCTCCTTCGGGGCACATCCGTTCAACGCCAAATTTAACAATATTGATTAGTTGGAGATCGTTTTTTTTGGCTAATTTCCATGCTTCAACTGCTTGCTTTCTTTCTTCTTTGGAAAGATCTGAAAAGTCTTCTCCGAGTGTTCTGAAATTATCCCATTCTTGTTTAGCAAAACTTTTGGCATCCTTCTCTGACTTGTATTGAGTGATTTTTCTTTTCCCTGAAGCTAATCTTGCTGGAATCGTAACCCGGTAAGATTGACTTACTTCTCGAGCCGAAACTCGAATTCCGTTTGATTGATTAGATACCAAAGAAATCTTTATCCCAGAATTCTTTGGGTATTCATATGTCCCTGTACTACTTCCCATTCCAATAGAGTAGAATAGAATCAAGCTTACCGCAAGTAAGTTGATAGGAAATTGATAGGAAAAAAATTACTATTACGTAAGTTGTTGATTAACAATGAAAACTTTGGTGGAGGTGGCGGGAGTTGAACCCGCGTCCCGCAATACTTCCCGTTCGGCGTCTACATGCTTAGTTCTCTCTATAATTTGAGCCCGGTGAAGGAAGGAACACCTTTCGGGCCGATCTCGTCTTCAGCCATTTAGCCTCCGATAGACAAGCAAACGCTCCGAGGTTTTACCTGCTTTTTAACGCCCCGACCACCCAGCAGGTGTCAGTGGACTGTCGACGTCGCAGAACTATGCTGCGAGTGCTTCGAGCTCAGGCTCGAAGGCAACGATATTATTTTCGCCATGTAATGTTTTGAAGCATTTTTTACGAGGCCAAGCGTCATCCTCGGCATGCAACCGAATTTTCCACATTGCGGTCGAATCCGGAACACCCCCATCAAAGTTTCAAAGAGCAAGAAATCAAAATAGCTCACGCAGCTCGGAAGGTCAAGAGAGCCTAATTTTTTCAAATACCGTTGTTCGAATCCACAAAATTCTCTAATTCAAAGTTATGGATGTATCTAAAACTGAAAGTATTGTACCAAGTCCCCGTTTCTTTAACCGAGAGCTGAGTTGGTTGGCTTTCAATCAACGGGTGCTCGATCAGGCTTTTTCCGAACAATATCCTCTTTTGGAGAGAACCCGATTTTTATCTTTTGTTAGCTCAAATCTAGATCAGTTTTATGAGATCCGGGTGGCAGGATTGATGCAAAAAGTGGATGCGGGAATTACCCGGCCAAGTTTGGACGGGAGTGCTCCTCAAGGGCTCCTCGATCAAGTAAGAACCCTCGCAAGGCAGATGTCTGAACGGGAGTATTCCTGCTGGCGGGAAAACTTACAGCCCGATCTGGCTAAGAATGGAGTGGTTTTTAAACCGATTGATAAGCTGACCAAGGATGAATTTACCTGGCTCAGAGCCTATTTCCGAAGGGAAGTGTTTCCTGTGCTTACCCCTCTGGCGGTGGATCCGACCCATCCATTTCCTTTGATTCTCAATAAATCGCTTAATCTTTTCGTATCACTAAGAAATCTGAGACGCAAAAAAGCGGCACCTTTACGGGCCATCGTACAGGTGCCCCGCATTCTTCCTCGCTTGGTTAAGATTGAGCAGGAAGGGGTAAAAAACGAAACCTTTGTTTTCCTAAGCGATGTGGTCAGGTATTTTATTTCTGATCTTTTCACTGGGCACGAAGTGCTTGGTGCCTGGGCATTCCGCATCACTCGGAACAGTCACCTTTATGTGGATGAAGAGGAGGTGGAAAACCTGCTCCTTAGTATTGAGGAGGAGTTGCATAATCGAAGAAAGGGTGCTGCGGTGCGGTTGGAGATTGATGAACATGTCGATCCCGAGGTTCTCCAGTATTTGCTTAAATCGATTCACCTGACAGAGGACGATGTAGTACGAATCAATGGACCAATCAATTTATATCGCCTCATGCCGCTCCCAGAGTTGGTGACCCGACCCGACCTTAAATTCACTCCATTTGAAGCTCGTATACCCAATGATTTGTCTGTCAGCAGCAAGTTGTTTAAACAAATTGGAAAGAAGGATTATCTTTTGCACCATCCTTATGACTCTTTCACCCCAATGGTGGATTTGTTACGGGCAGCAGCGGTGGACCCGGAGGTCTTTGCGATTAAGCTAACTATCTACCGCACCAGCGGGGACTCACC
>Ga0181590_10002767_pt1 | contig 14809 bp, 12 predicted proteins | sample 071ome_34_FD_132446 | JGI IMG/M metagenome (GOLD analysis project Ga0181590, IMG submission 132446) | Coastal salt marsh microbial communities from the Groves Creek Marsh, Skidaway Island, Georgia - 071411BT metaG (megahit assembly) | ecosystem: Environmental > Aquatic > Marine > Intertidal... | reverse complement strand
TGCGGATACAGCTGACGGCCCAGGCCTTCGATGTTGAGCAGGGTTTTCTGCAGCAGTACCAGCTGTGGCTGAACTTCCATATTAAAGCGTCGGGCGGTACTGAACAGTTGAATCAACACCTGGCCGAAGGAAATCTCGGCCAGTGGTTTATCGAAGATAGGTTCACACACGCTGCGGATGGCGGCGGCAAACTCATGCACTTTGGTGGTCGCCGGTACCCAGCCTGAGTCGATGTGCAGTTGCGCTACCTGGTGATAATCCTGATTGAAAAACGCCAGCAGGTTCATCGCCAGGTAGTGCTGATCTTCTTCGGTCAGGCTGCCGACAATACCGCAATCAATGGCGATGTATTGCGGTTGCTGCGGTTTATGCCGGGCGACAAATATATTGCCCGGGTGCATATCCGCATGAAAGAAGCTGTCGCGGAATACCTGGGTAAAGAAAATCTCGACGCCGCGCTCAGCCAGTGCCTTCATATTGGTGTTTTGCGCCTGCAGCTGATCGATATCCGCCACCGGGATGCCATAAATACGCTCGCTGACCATTACCTTGGTGCGGCAGTATTCCCAGTAAACTTCCGGCATATACAGCAGCTCAGAGTCGGCAAAGTTGCGTTTTAGTTGCGTGGCGTTGGAGGCTTCAATCTGCAGGTTGAGCTCGCCATAAATGGTATGGCGGTAGTCTTCCACCACTTCCAGCGGTTTCAGCCGACGGCCTTCGGCTGAATATTTCACCAGCAGTCGGGCCATAAATTCGAGCAACTGCAGATCGCGTTCGATGGTGTTTTCAATGCCCGGACGCACGACTTTGACCACCACTTCCTGGTCGCCGTGTTCGCTGTCTTGCGGTAAACGCGCCGCGTGCACCTGAGCAATGGACGCCGACGCCAGCGGTTGTGCTGAGAATTCTGAGAACAGCTGTTCGATTTTCTGGCCAAGTTGATCTTCGATCAGGGCGATCGCGGTATCGCTGTCGAACGGTGGCACATCGTCTTGCAGGCGGCGCAGCTCGGCAACGATGTCGTCTGGAATCAGGTCCGGGCGGGTCGACAGAATCTGGCCGAATTTCACAAAAATCGGGCCCAGGGCCTCCAGCGCCAGGCGCAGTCGCGCGCCGCGGCTGAGCTTGCTGGGGACCGGGTTTAAACGCCAGGGTGCCAGCCATAACGCAATGCGCAGTGACAGCGGCAGTTGTTCTGTCGGCACCAGGCTGTCGAGGCGGTAGCGGGTAAAGATGAAAAGAATTTTCCACAGGCGCCAGAGGTTGGCCATAGAGAAAGTCCTGAATTAGGGTTGGTTATCGGGCTGCGGTTCTTCAGCCGCCGATGGATCGACTTCGAGCTGGCTAATGCGGGCGGCGAGGCGATCGCTGGCCAGTCGCAATTCATCCACCTCACTGGCAAAACCCGCTAATAATGGCCCGGGTGTTACCAGTTGTGCTTCATCTTCGAGGTAATCTTTGCCGGCCACTGCATAGGTTGCGCTGGTGGTTTTGCCCCAGCGAAATAATCCGCGCACGCTTTTGCCCAGCTGATGGGCCAGCAAGCCGCCGGTCAGCGGCTGGATCAGTGCTTCCCAGTCGATATCCAGTTGCTGCACCACTTTCGTTAGTGCAATCGACAGTTCGGTATCACCATCCATGTCGATATCGCTGTTGATCAGTTGGTTGGCTTTGTTATCGGCGCGCGCCAGTGCCTTAAAATCGGCCAGCGAACCTCGCATGATGACATCCGCGCTGGCGTCATTACTGAGGCTGAACGCCACTCCGTTATCCAGTAAGCGCACGTACAGCGGGGGGAATGCATCAACTTCAATGCACACCAACCTACCGGCATGGGCGGCGATGGCACGCACCGCTGCCGGGTCGTGGCGCAGCAATGAGTTCACCGATGTTTCCAGCGGCACCAGCGCGGCTTGTGCCAGCATCGGATTAGCCACCAGTTGGGTAAGCAGAGATGACAGCATCGCTGTTACGGCTTAATGCCGCGGTGCAGTGCCACCACACCGCTGGTCATGTTGTGGTAGCTGCAACGCACCAGTCCGGCGTTTTCCATCATGCTTTTCAGCGTTTCCTGATCGGGGTGCATACGAATCGATTCCGCCAGATACTTGTAGCTTTCGGAATCGTTGGCCACCACTTTGCCCATAAACGGCAGGGCGGTGAATGAATACAGATCGTACGCTTTGCTCATCAGCGGGTTGGTGGGCTTGGAGAACTCCAGCACCAGTAAACGACCACCAGGTTTAAGCACCCGAGCCATGGACTTCAGAGCTTTATCTTTGTCGGTGACGTTGCGCAGACCGAAGGCAATGGTGATGACATCAAAGCTGTTGTCATCAAACGGCAGACATTCCGCATTGGCCTGAACGTATTCAATATTGCCGACATAGCCCTGATCGGTCAGGCGGTCGCGGCCAACGTTCAGCATCGAGGAGTTGATGTCGGCCAGTACCACGCCACCGCTGGGGCCAACAATTTTCGAGAACTTCTTGGTCAGGTCGCCGGTACCGCCAGCCAGGTCGAGCACTTTATCGCCCGGGCGAACGCCACTCATATCGATGGTGATGCGCTTCCACAGACGGTGAATGCCAAACGACATCAGGTCGTTCATCACATCGTATTTGGCGGCAACGGAGTGAAAAACATCGGCCACCATGGCCTGTTTCTTCTCGCTGTCGACTGTCTGGTAACCGAAATGGGTCTTGTTGTCGGACATGCTGACCTTCTCTTGATTGTCCGGCAATGGCCGCTGCTGAAACAGCGGTCACGCCGGAATAGGAAAAATTGCAGGCATTTTAACGGCCTGGCCGGCTAATGTCTTGTGCTGCGTCAGGCCGGGCCAGGCCATACAATTGTTTGCCTTGTCGCGATTGCACCTAGCGTGGCTATTGCGGCTGAGGCACAGTGCTGCGTCTCTGCGTACCGTTATCAATCACACTACACCGGAGCTGATCATGCTGGTTACCCTGAATAAAGTTGCAACTCTGCTGTTCTGGCTACTGGCCATTATCGCCCAGGTTCAGGGCTGGCAGGACTGGCTGGGGTTATTACCGACCGTCGCGCTGGCGGTGGCCGCCATTCACGTGCTGGAAGTGGTCTACTTCTGGGTGGCATTGCGCGATCGCAGTGATAATCCGTTCCTGGATGCATTGCAGATTTTTGTGTTTGGCATTTTCCACATGCAGCGTTTCATCAACGCCAGAAGAGCCTGACACCACCTCCCTTCGGCTGCTCTCTGCCGCGGGTGAATTTGATGACATTACTCACTCGCGCCCGATATCCGCTGTGATAGGCTGACTCCGGATTAGTAAGGAGTCTGACTATGGCACAGCGTCTCAACCAAAAAGTAGCTTTAATCACCGGGGCGGCCAAGGGTATTGGCGAGGCCTGCGCCCGCTTGTTTGCGCGTGAGGGCGCTGAGGTCATCGTCACTGATATCGATGATGTACTGGGGGCGGCGGTGACTGCGTCCATTGTTGATGAGGGTGGTCAGGCTGAGTTTCAGCATCTTGATGTAGCGCAAGAGTCACAGTGGCAAAACCTGATCGTGCAACTCGATGAGCGATACGGCCGCCTGGATGTGCTGGTAAATAACGCGGGCATTATCGGCTTCGATGAGGTGCCAGGTCCACACGACCCGGAGCATATGGATATGGCGGCCTGGCACAAAGTGAACCAGGTGAATGCCGACAGTGTCGCATTGGGTTGCAAATACGGAATCCGCTTGCTGAAGAAATCCCGTGCGGCCAGCATTGTGAATATGTCGTCGCGCTCTGGTTTGGTCGGCATACCGGCAGCCGCACCCTATGCAGCGAGCAAGGCGGCGATCCGCAATCACTCGAAATCTGTGGCACTGTATTGCGCGCAACAGCGTTACCCGATTCGCTGCAACTCCATTCATCCGGGCGCCATCCTGACCCCGTTGTGGGATGCCATGCTGGGGGAGGGAGAGGCCAGGCAGCAAGCGATTAGCCACATCGCAGCGGATATTCCACTCGGGCACATGGGAGAACCCGTCGACGTTGCGTATGCGGCTTTGTATCTGGCCTCGGATGAATCCAAATACGTTACCGGCATTGAGCTGAATTTAGATGGTGGAATTTTAGCGGGTAGCAGTGCGGCGCCAGGTGAGAAATAAACCTCAGACCATTATTTGTACTAAAGTACCAATTCCTTCCGATGTGAAAGTATCACCCCTGTCAGTATAGTCAGGGGCCGTTTTCACCTATGGAAGGAATAAAAACAATGAAAAAAACGATTATTGCAGGGCTATTGTCATTGGGGGCAATGAATACTGCAGCGCTTCAATATCAGGAGCTAACCTACGGCGCCGATCCTACCGGCCGATCCCCCGGTTCCTATGTTGGTACGACTGAGACTGGCATAACGGTACTCGGTATTGAATCTGGTAATACTACCAATGTTAATTTTATCGACACGAATGCAGACGTCACCTTGGAAGATGCATTAGCTAAATCTGAGGAATTCTTTAGAGGGTTTCCGTGGCCAAATGGTTACCAGGCAGGCCTGTTGGCCAACTACCCGGCTCTACCGGATGATGCGGATCGTTTTGAACACCTGGGTGTAACCTCCACAATGGAAGCTGGAGAGTTTAAAAAACTTGCTGATGCACTGATCGCGACGGTGAAATCGATAATAAAAGGAACGACTTATCTGTACGACTCCTCTGAAGCCAGTGGTTATCGTGCCGTGAGTGTTGGTGGCAATCAGGTGTTGATCGCCAATGGAACTCAGTTTGATGCGACCACGGTTTATTCATGTGACTTTTCCCAGTGGGATACATCAAAAGGTTTTCTTGATAATCTGAATACCTGCCCTTCAAGCGAGTTCGATCCTCTGAATGTACGCGGTTTATCAGCCTTTGACATTGGGTTGGTTACCGAAGCAAGTAACTCCAGAGGAACCGCTGTACTGAAAGCGAAGCGTTCTGAATCAGACACGAATTTTAACGAAGTTGTGGTTTTTAATGCTGAGTCAAAAACCTTTAATAATTATCCAATAAACAGATCATTCGTGCGCAATGGCTCTAAAATTCAGATATCTGACGGGCAAAAACAGTTTGTTGTGATTAATCACCCAGAGCAGAGTAGTGGCGGATTTTATTGGATTGATGAAGGAATAAATCCGGTTGAGTTCCGGGGCGATTCTAATGGGAATAAAGTTCTTAGTATTGATGATGATTACATTAATATGATCTCTGAAAATAAGGAGCTTTTTACCTGTGAAAACAATATTCAGGATCCAAGTAAATTCACCTACCATGATATTGTAAGGCTTGAATTAGATCCTAATGAACCAGGCTATGAGTTCTATGCTGCATATCCTTCTTTGCCAGCAGGCCTGGATGGTCATATTGAAAATCTTGGCATTCAGGATCAGCTGCCATTAGGAAGTGGACTGGCGGAATACAAGGCTTTTATTGAACAACATATTCTTCCGGAAGTAGAACGCCTGCTACAAGAATACCGGGACAACAAGATGATTTTTGTCTCTTGTGGTGAAAATACCACTCAGAAAATAGCTTCTGACGTTAGTGGTGTTGTTGAAACCTTTACCAGTGGTGGCAATCAATACACGGTATACGTGAAAAATGTAACTAAGCCGGGTGAAGATATTACAACGCTGAACCAGGCGGTTGCCATTGCGTATAACCATACAACTGAATCCAGTCTTTCATTGTCTTATCAGATGATGAAAGAGCTCGAGAATAGCGACTTTTCTTCCTTGATTGAAGTTGCGAAACAATCGAATCAATCTGCCTATGGTTCATTGATTAATACGTTGCCGAATATGCCGGATAACTTTGAGGACTATGGACTGGGTCCGGATATCTCTAAAGAGGAATATCTGAGCTTTGTAGCGAATGTTGTTACTAACAGCCTTCCGTATAAAGCTTCTGGTAGTGTTGATATGTACCGACTGCCACTGGCTTTCAAGTTTAATGGTGGCAAACTTGGTTTTAATGCTGGTTTCTTAACTTTATCTGAAACGTCTGAAAATTCAGTTACTGTGACTGGCAAGCCGGCTGACGCAGTGATTGATCCTTACACCAACGCGGTTTCGTCAATGGATATCATCACAGACGGTGAGTTATTTGCTGCCGATGTCAGCTGCTCTGTTACCGGCCCGCTGGATATTACTTCAGCCGAATACGGCAGCTGGGGTGGCTCTGAGCGTTTAACTCTGCCTGTGCAATGGCAGAATAAAAATGCTAGCGGTGTTGTTTCTATGAAGGGGGATATCGATTCAGTAACAGGTGAACAACAATTACTGGTTTTAGACACGTTGGCAGAATTAACGACTGCGGATGTAACGGTTAATTGTTCTGCAACTGTGTCGGATAAAAACGGTAGCCAGCTGAGCGTTAATCTGGTTCCGGTAACCATTCGCCTGGATGATGGAATTCACGGTGGCAGTGGTGTGATTACCGGCCAGGTAACCTTACCTGCAGGAGTAAACGCAGAGGACGTTACCGTTGAAGTAACGATCAATGGCCGTACCATTAACGTTGAAGTTGATGAAAATGGTCGCTTCGAATTTGATGAGTTACGTGATGGTGATTTCACCGTTAATGTTAAGTCAGAACGTTACACTCAATCCTGTATCAATACCACTACCGGTGGAAATACTATTGACCTGGGAAATATTGAGTTGATTGCAGGTGATGTAAATAACGATGGTGAAATCAATATCGCTGACTTCACTTATCTGGCAGGTCGTTATGGTTCAGCCAAAGGTGATGAGCGTTATACTGTTCAGGCGGATTTAAATTCCGACGACAAGGTTAATATTCAGGACCTGGCGATTCTGGGTAGCCACTTTGGTTCGCGTCAGTGCAATCCGTAAGATAAGCTATCACCGGGCGCATGCCCGGTGATTTTTTTAGGAAAAGGAGTGGTAATGAAATTCCTGCATGTAATCTATCTGAGCCTGTTTTTCCATCTCTCTTGGGCTGGTCCTGAACTCGAGGTCAGAACAGAAGATAAAAATGGCGTGCGCTGGTTGTACTTTGTGGTGACGGAGGTCGATGAGATTTATGGCGCTGATCTAGAGCTGAAATACGATCACCAAAAGATTCAGGTTGTAGATGTAGACAACAAACAATCCGGAACTCAGGTAGCGCGTGGTGCCTTGTTCGGCGAGCAAGCTTACGAAGTGTCGAACTATGCAGACCCGAGAACTGGCACTGTACGTATAGCGGCCAGTATTCTGCATCCGGCGGAACCAGTTAGTGGTAGCGGTGCAGTGGCTGTGGTGGGCTTCAAACATTCAGGCATGGAGGTTGGTAAGGTTGAGGTGTCACGAATGCAACTGGGCGATAAAGAAGGGCGCTTAACCGAAGTGTCTTATCCAAAAACAATCGCTGTCGAAAAAGCTTTGTCAGAAGCAGGCAGCGAACAACAACCGATCGGCGCATATGTACCAGGTACGGCTCAGATCACTAATCAGGTTGTTCAGAAAAAAGACAATATGCTGATATATGCCGTTATCGCACTGTTGTTGGTGATTGTGATTCTGCTGGCAGTTTTATTATTACGCCGGCCAAAACCAGCGGTTTAGTTGCCGTGTGAATATTCAATAAAAAACCGGAACTGATTTCTCAGCTCCGGTTTTCTATTTTCTTGGCCAATGTGACGCTAAATCAGCCCTGCGCTAACCAGCCATTTAATACTTCGATATCCTTTTCGTTCAGTGTACCGGCGTAAAACTTCAGGTTCAGCAGGTTCTGAATGTAGTCGTAGCGAGCGTTGGCGTAATCACGCTGCGTTTGGAACAGGGTGCGCTGGGCGTTCAGGACTTCGACGATATTACGGGTGCCGACTTTGTAACCGGTCTGCGTGGCTTCCAGTGCACTTTCAGCCGAGACGATGGCTTGTTTGCGGGCTTTGATGTTCAGCACATCGGTTTTTACCTTACGGAACAGGCTACGGATGTTCTGTTTCATCGAACGGCGTTCACTTTCCAGCTGGTATTCGGAAGCTGCGTACTGTTTAGCGGCTTGCTTACTTTGGTTGTACAGCGAGCCCCCGGCCAGCAACGGCATGGAAACCTGGAAGCCAATGGCGGTGGTGGTGGTATCAACGGTATCCCCGGCGGTAGCAACAAACTGATCGCCGTCAAAGTAGCTGCCAACCAGGCTGATGGTCGGCAGGTGGTTTGAGCGGGTGGCATTGCGTTGCAGGCGCACCGCATCTTTATTGGTTTCGGCCAGACGCAGGCCAACGTATTTGGCCATACCGGATTCTACCCAGGACTCCACGGTAACCGGCTCCGGCATTTCCATGGCGACATCGGCGCGTAACGGCTGAACCGAATCGAAGCGCTGGCCTGTGAGCTGTTCGAGTGCTTCGTAACTGATGTCGAGGCTGGCTTCCTGGCCCAGCAGGTTTACATACGACAGGTCGTAACCGGCCTGAGCTTCATGAACATCGGTGATGGCAATCAGGCCGACGTCAAAGCGCTGCTTGGTTTGCTCCAATGAGCGCTTAACGGCTTTTTCTTCCGCTTGAGCGGCTGAAAGATTGTCTTTGGCACGCAGCACGTCGAAATAAGCCTGAGCGGTACGCAGCAATAACTGTTGCTCCGCCAGTTGCAGTTGGGCGGCTGCGGCATCGTCTGCAGACGCGGCGGCCTGATAGCTGTACCAGGCGTTCAGGTTAAACAACGCCTGACTGGCCTGAATTTGCAGCTGTGACTGATCGTAATCAAAATCCTGGCCGGCTGATTCGCCATCCACTTCGGTCTGGCTGTAGCTGATGCTGGCTTGCGGCAATAAGGCACCACGAGCGGCCCCTACGCCATAGCCGTTGGCTTCTCGACTGGCACGTGCGGCTGCAATCTCGGTGTCGTTGCTGGCCGCTTGTTGATAAATGGTGCTAAGGTCTGCGGCGTTAGACAGGCTGCTAACCAGAATCGCAGCGCTAAGAGTCAGTAATTTGTTCATAAAGTGGGGCCTTTGGCAGCCATGTAAATAAAGTTATTGGATTCTAACAGAATAAATACCGCTCAAAATGCCTTCATTGTTCCAATAATGAAAACAGACTGTGCAGCGGCATCAGCGAATATTAGCCATCACTGATATTCTTCTCTAGTTATATAGATAGGTCAAGTAATGAGCGACCAGTCCAACTGCTACCTGAGTGACCCAGAGTATAGCCATGACGATATTGAGATCGTAACCAGCAAGCGCTCTTTTGACGGTTTTTTTGCCATCGACACCATCACTTTGCGCCACAAACGGTTTGCCGGCGACTGGACTCCTGGCTTTACCCGCGAACTGTTTGAGCGCGGTGAAGCCGTGTGTGTGTTGTTATTTGATCCAGGCCGGGATGTGGTCGTGCTGGCCGAACAGTTTCGCATTGGCGCATTGCAGGATCAGCGTTCCCCCTGGTTGCTGGAATTGGTGGCGGGCATGGTGGAAGCGGGTGAAAGCTACCAGCAGGTGGCGGAACGTGAAACCGAGGAAGAAGCCGGCTGTCGCTTTTATCAGTTAATACCGATCTGTAATTATTGGGTATCCCCCGGTGGAACCAGTGAACGGGTGCAACTCTATTGCGGCCTGATTGACAGTACGGGAGTGGGTGGCGTCCATGGACTGGAGCAGGAAAACGAGGATATCCGGCTGCATGTGTTGCCATTTGAGAAGGCGTATGGGGCGATTGGTAGTGGCGAAATTAATAACGCCGCGACCATCATGGCGTTGCAGTGGCTGAAGATTCATCATCAGCAGCTATGTCAGTCATCATCAGCAGGAGCGCCAACCGTCGGTCGTTGATGTGGGCCTTTGATGTGAGGCGTTGATATAGAAAACCGACTGTTTAGCTGTATTTATTATTTGCCTTGGCAGTAGCCGTTGCCTTTGGTTAGGCTGCTGTCGTTACATTCACGTCCATATGATTGAGCTGGGTGGCCTGGGTTGTTGAGAAAGAAACGTTACGTGCCCGATTTGCAGGAACTGTCTTCGCTGGCAGAAAAAAATTACCTGCGATTTTTCAAACTGTTTCCGGCAATGGAAGCGGGTAGCGAGCGCACGTTTATTATTACCGGAGCTACGAATCAGCAGGCCAGTATCTGTATACGGGTTGAAGAAGTGCATCGTTACACCACTATGCTGGAAATCCTTCAGCATGGACTTAGCCCGCAATGGATCCAGCCGCCGCGAATGCAGGTTCGGCTGTATCATGATGCCAATATGGCGGAAGTGCTGAGTTATCAGAATCAGAAACGCTTTGAAGGGCATTACCAATACCCCAACCCGGCGATGCGAATGCCGGACGAAAAGCTGCAATTAAACCGATTTCTGGCTGATTGGCTGGATCATTGCCTACAATATGGACATGTAGATACGCCGTTCGAGTTTGTCCCGGATTTATCCTGATACCTGTCAGTTATGTAAAATGCGGTTAAAACAGGTGTTTTTGGTAAGTTTTTGTGAACTTCTTCCCTGTTGTGACAAACCCGGCTCGTATAAAGTGGATGTTACTAACTATAAAAGGGAGTGGGTGCGATCGTGTTCTCACTAACGACAGACGGGCCGGTACACTTAGTACAGGTTACCGATACTCACCTGAACGGGCCGCAAGACGGCCACTTGCTGGGCATGAAAACATTGCACAGCTTTCAGTGTGTGCTCGATCTGATTCGTCAGGAGTGCAACAACATTGATGCGTTTCTTGTCACCGGCGATATTTCTCAGGATGGCTCGTTCCTTTCTTACCAACATCTGAAACAGCATTTGCAGCCGTTCGGTCGGCCGGCCTTCTGGCTGGAAGGCAATCATGATCACCCTGAACATATGGCCAAAGCCGCCGCCGATACGGAGCACCAGCATAAGGTGATCCGCAGCGAACACTGGCAAATCATTATGCTGAACTCACAGGTGGTGGGTAAGGTTTATGGCCGTCTGGCGCAAGCGGAGCTTGAACTGCTGGATCAGGCGTTGTCTGAGCGTCCGGATCTGCACTCGCTGGTCTGCTTTCATCATCATCCGATCAGCATGGGCAGCCGCTGGATTGATGCCATCGGGATCAAGAATGCCGATGATTTATGGCAGGTCATTGACCGGCACGATAATGTGCGGTGCGTATTGTGGGGACATGTACACCAGGACAGCGACCAGATGCGCAATGATGTACGCCTGTTATCCACGCCCTCGACCTGTATTCAGTTTGAACCTCAAAGTGAAGACTTCTCAATTGATACCCTCGCACCAGGCTACCGCTGGCTGACTCTGAATCCGGGTGGCTCACTGGACACCGGTATCAGTCGGGTTGAAGGCATTGAGTTTGAAATCGATATGTCAGTAAAAGGTTACTGACTCCGATGCCAGGTTGCTGATGCAAGGCTGTTAATGTCGACTCCAGGCTACTAGCGCGATTGTTATGAAACTCCCCTCCCATATCGGCTGTGTTTATTTGCATGGCTTCCTCAGTTCTCCCGCTTCTCTCAAAGCGCAACAATTGCAGACGTATTTTGATCAGCAGGGTATGTCGCAACAACTGATGATTCCGGCACTGGCATTTGAGCCGTCTGCGGCGATTGAGCAAGCCCGCCAGGCGGTGGAGCAGATGCTGAACCGCGAAGGTATTGCCCGGGTTATCATCATTGGCAGCTCCCTTGGGGGGTACTATGCCACCTGGCTAAGCCAGCAGTATGGTGGCAAGGCGGTGGTGATCAACCCGGCGGTTCGTCCTTATGAACTATTTGATGATTACCTGGGGCCGAACCGGCATTACTACGACGGCCAGACCTATGTTCTGGAAATGAAGCATATCGACCAGCTCAGGCAGCTTGAGGTAGATACGCTGCGCAACCCGGATGATATTCTCCTGCTGTTGCAGACCGGGGATGAAACTCTGGATTATCGTCTGGCGGCCGATAAGTATCGTCACTGCCCAAGCTGGCTGGAGGCGGGTGGGAACCACAGTTTTATTGGCTTTATTGATCATCTGCCAAAAATCTTCTGTTTTGCCGCCAGCACCGGCGAATAGCGCTGAGGCGCATTGATTGTGGTGTTGCCGCTTATTGCCGTGTTGTTGAGCGTTGCTGTGCTAAGGTGAAGAACAGGTCAAAGCAAGTGGTTCGGGACGCGGAATATGCTCAAACTAAAGCGAGGGATAGCGTATGCATTGCTGGCGACCTTAATGTTGCTGGTAGCGCATTTTCTGCTGATCATCGACGATCCCACGCGTCACGCCATTGCCTCCAACCACCCTACTATTTCCCTCGACAGCGGTTACTGGCTTGACCCTGGACAGCAGGCGGATATTAACGCCCTGATGCATCAGCCTCTGTTCCAACAAACGCGCCAACTGGACCGGGTGCCCTGGGCTTTTAAGCAGCAGACCTATTGGCTGCGCCTGAGTATTAGCAACGCCAGTCCGCAGGCTGAAGCCGTGACGGTTCACTTCGCCAATCCGATGCTGGAACAACTGACGGTTTACGAGCAGGTAGCCGGGAAGTGGCAACCGACCTTGCTGGGGTGGCAGTCTTCATCGTTGACGCCACCGCAGCGTGGTATCCCCGCTTATGATGTTGTGGTACCCGCTGGTGGCAGCAAACAGCTGGCCGTCAGCATTGCGACGGAAGGGATTGCCAAGACGCCGGTGCAGCTGTATCTCAAAGACGATTTTTCTCAACTGGTGCGTGCAAAATACCTGGTCTGGGGAGCATTTGTCGGCATCCTGCTGGTGATGTCGCTGTTTAATCTGGTGCTGTATGCCGGGCTGAGAGATGGCATATATCTGGTGTATATCGGATACATCCTGTCGGTATTAATGATGCTGGGTGTGGTGATGGGATTCGGTCACTACTTATGGCCGGAATCACTGATGCGTCTGATGCGCAGCCACATTGTTTCAATCAATCTGCTGGTTGTTATTTTTACGATGAGTTTTGCGCTGCTGTTTTTTAATCTGCAGGCGCAGCCATCTCGGGTCAATCGCTGGTTTATCCGTTACCTGATGGTACTGATTGGCCTGGCCATCGCGAGCCTGTTTGTACCGGAATACATCGCGGCCCCGATCTTTTTTGTCAGCATGGCGCTGTTATACCCTCTGATTGCCCTGGTGCTTTATCAACAGCTGCGGCTGAATCTGCGCTGGGCGCGGTTTTATATGGCTTCCTGGCTGCCATTGATCGCCGGTGGTGCGCTGCAGCCGATGGTGCTTACCGGTGTTGTAAAAGAGTCGTTTCTGATGAATCACGCTTTAATGATTGGCGTTTTGTGTGAGATCGTCCTGATGGCGATGGCACTGGCGAATCGCATGCAGTTTAAAAAAGAAACCACGTTATTTAACGCCACTCACCACTCCGGAACGCGCCTGCCCAATGGCCACTTACTGGAGCAAAAGATAGCGCAGCTGCATCACGATAACGTGCCTTTTTCCGTGGTGTTAATTGAGGTGGCGGGCTATCAGGGGTTGCAGCCGTATATCAGTCTCAGTGATAGCCATGAGCTGATCCTGATGGTATCGCGCTCTGTCAATCGAGAGGTGTTATATGAGCCTGATTTTATGGCGCTGGAAACACGGGATTCGCAGTGCCATAAAGTGGTGCAGCTAAAAGATGGGCTGTTGGCGATGATTCTGCTGACTGAAGCGACGGAGCCACGGGTCGATATCTTTCACTCTGTCAGGCAGCAGTTGTCGCAGGGGACCCAGATCAGCGGTCTTTATATCGCGATGTCGTTGCGTATCGGGTTCTCCGCCTTCGGCCAACATCAGGACCCTGAGGTGTTGGATGCCATGAAGCAGGCTCAGCAAGCGCTGGTGCAAGCGCGTACCGAAGCCGACGGTATTGCCCGCTATCAAACCGATCAGGCTTATGGCATGAAACAGCGTTTATCGTTGGCGGCCAGCTTGCAAGCCGCGCTGCGCAGTGACGCGTTGCAGCTTTATCATCAGCCTCAGATTAACCTGAAAACCGGTCAGATTGATGGCTCCGAGGCGTTGTTGCGCTGGCAGCACGATGAGCTTGGGCATATCCCGCCGACCGAATTTATTCCGCTGGCCGAAGATACCGGCATTATTAACGAGCTGACCTTATGGGTAGTTAATAAGGCTTGCCAGCAATTGAACGCGCTGGCACTGGCCGGTTATTCACAGCTTAATGTGTCGGTCAATATCAGCGGTAAAGATATCGCCGATCCGAGCTTTCTGACGAATGTGAAGGCGATTCTGGCGGGTTATCGGTTCCCTCTGCATAACCTGACGTTTGAACTGACCGAATCGGTGACGGTCAGTGATTTTTCATTACTGAAGCAGGCTCTGGATGAGTTGGCCGCAATGGGCGTGCGTCTGGCGATCGATGACTATGGCACCGGTTATTCATCATTGTTCTACCTTGCCGAGCTGCCGTTTACTGAGATGAAGATCGATAAAAGTTTTGTGATCGATCTGGATGAGTCACCACGCCATCTGGCGATTGTCAGAACCACGGTTGAAATGGCAAAAAGCCTGGGGCTCACCATCGTCGCCGAAGGCATTGAAAATGCCGCTGTGGAGGCCTTATTGAAGGAGCAGGGCTGTGATCTTGCTCAAGGCTTCTATTATCAGAAGCCGGTGCCCTTTGAGTTATATCAGCAACACCTGCAGCTGTGTGATGACGCGTCGTAATGCCCAGACCGGCAGGCCGCTGAGAACCGTATAGCTCACCAATCATGGGCTTTGCTGTATGACATCTAGGAATTAAAGCGGTGCCCGCTATACTGGGCCGGTTTAGAAAGTTTTGCCCCGGGTAATACATGGCGAATAAAGAATATACAGCGTCCTCGATTGAAGTTCTCAGT
>Ga0181590_10002759_pt1 | contig 14828 bp, 15 predicted proteins | sample 071ome_34_FD_132446 | JGI IMG/M metagenome (GOLD analysis project Ga0181590, IMG submission 132446) | Coastal salt marsh microbial communities from the Groves Creek Marsh, Skidaway Island, Georgia - 071411BT metaG (megahit assembly) | ecosystem: Environmental > Aquatic > Marine > Intertidal... | reverse complement strand
TGGCGCGCGCCTTGCGGCGGCAGGACCGTGTAGCAGGCGAACGTATCGTTTTTCCTCATATAGTCGTAATAGCTCTGCAGATGGGCTGCTGAACCTTTGAGATTGTCCTCGAACAGATCGGGTTTCCACAACAGTCCGGTGACGAAGCTGGCGACGTGATCGGGCGACCGGCCGATCAGCCCGCAGGTCCATTCGGCGACCCGGCGGTGAGTTTCGCGACGTTTCCGGAGATCGTCCCTGGACTTTGGTTTCAGGTACCAGGACGTGCTGAGTTCTCCGTCTTCGTCTTCGTAGGCCATGACGTCGACGTTTTCCGGATCGCGCTTGCGGTCGTAGATCATCGCGAAGGACTGCGCGGCGTTACGGAACGCCGGATGCGTGGTCACATCTTCGACCAGTTCGTCGCCGATATAGATTCGGCGCCCGTCACGCAGGGATTCAAGATGCTGTTCGCCTGTCTTGAGCATAGTATTTCTCCGTTGAAAGAATTGAGCCGGTCAGCGCCAGACGGCGCCCACGGCGTTGTCTCCGATGTCGGTGTGTTCCCGGGCCAGGGTTTCCGCCAAAGCGGCCGCGCGGCTACTGGTGCGGGTCATATGATCGACGATCTCGCGGAACCGGGCGAAAGTTTCCGGCCCCATGCCGTCGAACAGTTCGTCATTTATCTTCTGAAGATGCGGCGTGAAGGCATCGATCGCGGCCTGACCTTCTCCGGTCAGAAAGAGGATTACGCTGCGTCCGTCATCGGGGTTTGGACGCTTGTCCAGAAAGCCCCGGCGCATCAGCTTCTTGGATTCCATGGTTACGTAGGCGCCGGACGTATGCAGACGGTCCGCAATCAGCGACACAGTCACCTGTTCGTCCGGAGTCAGCTCCGCCACCACCATCAGGATGTGGTACTGAATACCCGATAGCCCCAATGCCGTCGCCATGCGCTCGCGGATGCGATCGAAATTCACCGTCATCGTGAAAATCCCGTAGATCAGCCGTCGAAATTCGGCGTCACCACCCGATCGATCAAGGAGCGCCTCAAGGGTCGTCGACGGCGGCAGCGCCCAGTCGGTAACGGGATGGTCCAGGCTCTTGGTCATCAGGCAAGGTTTCCGGCAATCAATCTGTTTAATCCGTATAGCTAATATCATTAGTTATATCAAGCGCCGAATTCGGCTCAAGCTTATCTGGATTTCGTGGCATCATCCGGCGATGTCGCGAATTTTCGTCCTCCTGCTCGTCCTCTCTGTCTGTATTCCGGGAACCACGTTTGCATTTTCCTGCCCCGATCTATCATCGCATACAGAACGGGCGATGTCGGACTGGTGGGTACCGGGACTCGCGGTCGGTGTCATAGCCGACGGGAAGCCGGTCTTTGGTCAAACTTTCGGTGTGCGCGACACGGAGACTGGCGACCCGGTAACAGCGAAGACCCTGTTTGGAGTAGGTTCCGTCGCCAAGTCGATGACGGCCCTGGCCTTCTCGATTTCGGACGCGGCAAACGAACTCCCACTGAATACGCCGATAGGGACTGTTCTTCCCTTTTTTCCAAAGGGGATTACGATCCGTCACCTCCTGTCGCACACTGCGGGATGGCCGCGCCACGACGCCCTCTGGTATCTGGATGCCTATGACGGTCATACGCTGTCTCGGAAACTGGCCATGCTTCCCCGATATGCCGTTCCCGGGAAATCCTTTCAGTACAACAACGTCCCTTTCGCGGCAGTCGGCGCATTTCTTTCCGGATTTTCCGGCGTTCCGTGGGGGTCCTGGATAAAGGCGACGGTCATGAATCCGGCTGGCATGACGGATGCCGTGACGGAGCTTTCCGTTTTCCGGAACAGCGAAGAAAGGGCCCTCGGCTATTACCCGGGCGATAAGGGCCGGATTCCCATACCGTTGCGCGACACCGACCCGGTCGCGCCAGCGGGTGGCGTCTACGCGCATTTAAGCGACATGCTTCGATACGTCGAGATGCTCGCCACCGGAGGACAGCGCGATGGGCGGCAGGTAGTGCCTGCCGCCGCCATCGACCGTCTGTGGCAGCCGACCACGCGCCGATACGGCCTGGGGATGCGGGTTGGTTCGTGGCACAGCGAGAAACTGGCCTACCATCCGGGCGCAATCGATGGATACGCTGCGCGGATATCGATTCTGCCGGAACGCCGCGCCGGCGTGGTCGTGCTTTCAAACATGTCGGGCGAAACACATGTTGCAAAGATCGTGTCGCAGATTGCGCTGGACTGCCTGGTCGGCGTCTCTCCCGACGACTGGCTCGCCCGTATCGGTCCGCGCCCCCCCGCCCCTGAAGCGAAACCGGCGCCGCCTCAGCCCGTCGATATCGACCGGGAACTGGAAACGTATAGCGGAGTCTACACGCATCCGTCATACGGGTCGTTTCGGTTCGATGCATCGTCTGAAGGACAAACGCTTGCCGCGACGTTTCACGCAAATGAAATTGTCCTGGACTACGCGGGGGACGAAACCTGGCGTCTGCGGGAGACGAAGTGGCCGTTGAGGGCAGGACTGCTTTTCCGTTTTGACAATCTTGAAGGCGGGAAATTCATGTCGGTCGCAATCCCGCTGGCCGACGGGCCGACCTACCGCCACAATGCGGGGCCTTTGATTTTCACGAGGGCCATCTTGCGTTGAGATCAAATCACCCCAAGTTATAAGTCGCAAACACGAAAGCTTCGACAATGACCATAGCTGCGAAACAGAAACCGAAGAAGGACGCCAGACCGCCCGTGGCCATCGGGCATGTCCGGCTCGAAACCCATGATGTCCCGAAAACCGTCGATTTCTTCATAAAGCTGGGACTAAGGCGTATATTCCGCGACGAGAAATTCGGCGTCCTGGAACTGCGCGGCGGGACTCACCTGGTCGTCACCAAACGCGACAAACCGGTGCGGAAAGGAACCGAGGCCCCGTTCGACATCATGGTCGACGATCTGGATCAGACGCACGCGAAATACGGCAGAAAGGGGTTCGAGGTATCGGACATCCAATCCGGGACTGTCCATTCATCGTTCTTCGTTCGCGTCCCGTCCGGCCACAAACTGAAGATCAATTCTTCACACGCCGGTAACCGCACGGTTTAGGCGGATCCGGATGGGGTCTTTCCAACGAAGCGGAGGCTGAGCGCGGCAATCATGCCGCCCGCGACCCCCACAAGCCAGGCGGCTGCCCAGGCCCCCGGCTGCTCTCGGCCCCCCGTCATATCCAGCACCGCGCCGGCGACCGCGGGGCCAAGCGTGGCGCCCACGAAGCCCAACATGGCGTGCACTGCCATCGTGGCTCCTCGGAGCTCGGGTTCGGCGACGGACACCGTCCCTGCCGTGACAGTCCCCGTATCGGCATACAGCGCCATGCCGTAAAGAATGGCGATGACCGCAACCAGGCTGGGCGGCAGGTCGGAGACCGCCGTCAGCACCAGCAACAACCCCGCAATCAACGTCACCGCATAAATTCTGTACAGTACCCGGTTCCGGTTTCCGCGAGCGGCCCATTCGCCTGCCATCATCGAAACCGGTACGCCGCAGATCGCCACAAGCGTCGCCACCACGACTGGCGTCGCGAACATGTCTTCGCCGGGCGCGCGCATCACGACCCAGGCAAGAAAAGCAACGATCCAGATTCGGTTGGTGAAGCCTTCCCACAGATGCCCGGCATAGGCGAAGACGTACCCCATCGCTGCCCGGTTCCGAAAAACGGGCCGGAAGTCCACGATCAGACGCCGCTTCGCGTTCGGATTCCAGGAACCGGCCGGCAACCACACGGCGCCGATGCCGAGTGCCGCAAGATTTCCCAGACCGGCCGCGGCAAAGGACCAGCGCCAGCCGAATGCATCGGCGATGGCCCCGCCGGCGAGAATAGAAATCGCTGTTCCAATCGCGAATACGGAGGTGTAGTAGCTGGACGCGCGGCTCCTCCACGGCTCGTCCAGACTGTCGGCGATGATCTTCAGCGTCGGCATATACGCCCCGGCCATGGCGACGCCCCCGAAAAACCGCAGAATCAGCCCAGACCAGAACCCGTCGGCCAGCAGCCCGAACGACAACGCCGAAGCGGCACCGACAATTCCGCCGCCGAGACTGATCGCTTTTGGCGGAATCCGGTCGGTCAGCGGCAGCAGGAACGGCACCGCGACCATGTATCCGGCGAAATAGATGCCACCGAGCCAACCGGCCTGGGTATTGCTCATCTCCCATTCGGCGATCAGCGTCGGTAACACGGCCGCGACGGTCATGAATGCCAGCAGATTAAGAACGAGGAAGGTGCAGCAGAGGGTGGTCAGCGCGGCGGGTCTCATCCCGCCTGCTTACACGGTCTATCCCATGTACAAAAGGGCGCCGCCGCAACCCGTTGAAGTGCGGCGGATATTTGGGCAAAATCAGTCCCCTACGAGCGGAGGAAACGATGGCGGAAACGCAGGAACGGCTGGTCAGCGACGAAGATGTGAAAGCCTTTCACGAAGATGGCGCCATCAGATTGCGGGGTATCCTGTCGCAGGACTGGCTCGACGTGTTGGCGGAAGGCTTCGATCAGGCCGTCGCCTCCCCGGGTGAATTTTCGAAGAGTTACGGCCCTGAAGGCGCGCCGCGTTATTACACAGATCATCGTCTGTTCAACCGGTTCGATCCGTTCAACAGATTTTTGTTCGAAGGTCCGATGGCGCAAGTCGCCGCTGAAATCCTTGGCGCCAGCCGGATCGACCTGTATGACGAACATCTCCTGATCAAGGAACCCGGCGCGCCTGCCCCGACCTACTGGCATCACGACATGCCCTACTTTTCGATCGAAGGTTACGACTTGATCAGCGCCTGGTTTGCACTGGACCCAACCCGCGAAGACACCGGCGCCCTTAAATTCGCCAAAGGGTCCCATAAATGGGGCAAGCTCTATCATCCCGTCAAAATCGGCGAGAACAAACCGGTCGAGATTTTCGATCGCGACGACTTGATCGCCAGCGTTCCGGACATAGACAACAACCCGGACGAATATCCGACCATCCTGCTGGAAACCGACCCCGGCGACGTTCTCGTGTTTCACGGGCTGACGCTGCATTCGTCCTCGGGCAACAGCAACACCGAAATATCGCGCCGCGCGATGTCGTTACGGTTGGCGGGCGACGACATTCTCTGGAAGAACCGGTCGGAGGCTCCGCTGATTTTCAACCGGACGCTGAACGACGGCGAACCATTGAGCATGATCGCCGACGAATGCCCGCAGGTGTGGCCAAAGGTCGCCTAGCGGTTCAGTTTTCCCGCCGTACCATCGCGGTCAGAAACAGAATGCTGAGCACGGAACAGCCGAGGATTACCATGCCCATCGGCAGAGCCGTACCGTCATGCAAAAGGCCGACGCAGACGCCGGACACCGCGCCGCACCCGTAACGCACCGACCCCACGACGGCCGATGCCGTCCCGGCGTTCTCAGGGAAATATTCCAGCGCGCCGGCGGCAGCGTTGGCGTTGATCACGTTCAGCGGCAGCGTAAAAATCACGATTCCGGCGATCACACCCCATACGCCCCACACATTCGTATAAATCAGGACGAACAGAATCGCGGCACCTGCGAACAGCAACCAGATGCCGAGCGTCATCATCTCGCGTACGCCCTGGGTAATCACCAGTTTGCTGTTCAGCCAGCCGCCCGCCAGCACACCGAGCACGTTGAGCGTGAAGATATAGCCCATGTGTTCGGGGGCGACGCCGTAGAATTCTATGAAGACGAACGGCGCGCCCGACAGGAAGGCGAACAGCGCGCCGAACGTAATTCCGCCGGACAGGACATAGCCGACCGCCTGGCGGTGGGAAAGCACCTTCGCGTACCCGCGCAGCAGCGGCGCGACCCCGGGCTGCGAGCGCCGTTCCGGCGGCAGGCTCTCCGGAATACCGATCAGGACGATCAGGATCGCCAGCGCCCCGCAAATCACGAGCGTCCAGAAGATCGCCCGCCAGCCGATCCAGACAAGCAGGTATCCCCCGACGACCGGCGCGATCATCGGCGCCAGCAGGATGAACATGAGCATCAGCGACATCGCGCGCGCCATATAGGTGCCGGAAAACCGGTCGCGGATGATGGCCCGTGACAGCACCGTCCCGGCAGCCCCGCCCACAGCCTGGAAGAAGCGGAAGACCGACAGGCTCTCGGCGCTGGTCGCTGTCGCGCACAGGACAGTCATCGCAATGAACAGTGCGATTCCCGACAGCAGCACGGGGCGCCGCCCGAACCTGTCGGACAACCGCCCGTAACCCAATTGTCCCAGGGTAAAGCCAAGCATATAGCCGCTGAGCGTCAGCTGGACCTGCGCCGCCGTGGTGCCAAAATCCTCCCGGATCGTCGGGAACGACGGCAGATACATATCGATCGAAAGCGGCGCCAGCGCCGCGACCAGCCCGAGGCAGACGATCAGCGGAAGCTGAGACGGCGGGGCGTCCGAAGACGTGTCGGGGGGCTTGCCGGTCAATTCTCCATGCCTCAGCCCGGGCCGGGCAGGTCGAGCCCCACGCCCCGCAGGTGACCGAACAGTTCGGCGAGCTTCGCTCTGTCCGCCGCCGGGAGTGGTGGCTTGAGAATGGACGCGATATTGGCGTCCAGATGTTCGGTCCGGCCGGTCCCGAACAGCACCACGTCGGCGCCGGGTTCATGCCGCACGTAGCGATAGGCCGCTTCGATCACGCTGTCGGCGCCGCCCTCGTGAACGAGAAATCCGAGCGGATCATCGCTGTGGGCCAGCCAGTCCGGCACTTTGCCGTCCGCCGCCAAATCCTTCATCGTCGTCTGCAGCCTGCCCGCCACGCTGAATACGTTGCGCACGACGAACATCATCAGCGTTCCGATTCCCCGCTCCATCGTGTGCGGAAGCACCGCATCGCGCGCGACCTGATGCATCATGTTGAAGCCCAGCATCATCACGTCCCAGCAGTCGTCTTTCACCGCCCGCTGCAGCATGGTCTGTTCGTGATCGTTGGGCGACGTCTCGGTGATGCCGAGAAACCTGATTTTTCCGGCATCACGGGCCCGCAGCATCGCGGGCGCAAGCTCTCCAATCGCGTGATCGTAATCGCGGGGTTTGACGCCGTGCAGGTGAAAGACATCGATGTAATCAGTTTCCAATGCGCGCAGGGAGGCGTCGATCGCCAAGGCGATCCGTTCCGCGGAAACGCCCGCGGCATGATATTTCGTGGAAACGACGACCTGATCGCGGGGAACGGCCTTTATTGCTTCGCCCACGACGCTCTCCGTACCGTACCCTTCAGCCGTATCCAGAAAGTTCACGCCGAGATCCAGGGCGTGGCGGACGAGCCGCACCGAATCGCTCCTGCTTTGCCCTGTGCCCTGCCCGATCTTGCTGTTGCCGCCGCAACCCAGACCGGCGACGCTGACGTTCAATCCCGTCCGGCCAAGTGTGGTGTATTCCATGGACGGAGTTTAATCGGCGCCCGACCTGACCGCCAGTTCGGACGATTCCACGAGACGGGCCGCCAGACCGGCCAGTAGTCTGAATTCCGATGCCGATAACGGCCCGAAAAACGTGTCGTTGGCCCGCTGTATCTCCGGAGCGATCGCCTCAAGCCGCGCTTCGCCAATATCCGTCAGACTCAGGATGACCGCCCGGCCGTCCTCCGGGTTCGGATGTTTGGCGACAAGGCCTGCTTTCACAAGCACATTCACCTGCGCGGTAATGAACGGTCCGCTGACATGCAGGCGGCGCGCCACCGACCGCACGCCCGCGCCATCCTGCATATGGGCGATAGCCATCAGGATCGCGTATTGCGGTCCGGTGACGCCGATGGTCCCCGCCAGATTGTCGCGCACTTCCTGCATGCGCGCGCCGACCGACGCCAGATCGTACACCAGCGCGCGAAAGGACCGATCCCGTCCTCCAGGATCGAGCAATTCAGGACGTGAAACCGATACGGGCGGCAGGGTTCCGGTCATGCGTCAAGAAAGGCGGCGTTGCCCTGCAGCGCTTCCTCGATCGGAATATGCAGGGCTTCGTGAATCGAATTGTACATCGCCCAGAATCCGACCACGCAGGCCAGTTCCACGATCTCCGGCGGCGTCATATGCGCCGCCAGATCGTCCAGCACGGAGACCGGCACATTCGAATGATCGAAGCTGGCAGCTTTCGCATACGCTATTGCTGCTTTTTCCGCGGGATCATCCGGCGCATAAGCCGGGTCGAGCAGTTTGGCGACGTCCTCGGCCGAGAAGCTCCATCCTTCGCCTTCTCCACCGTCCTCGTTCATCAGGGTATTGGTGTTATGGGCGACGCAATAGGCGCTCTTGTTCAGGAAACTGCAGATTGCCGAGATCCGGCGCTTGAGTCCGGCATCGAGATGACTGCTCTCGTCGCGCATCACCGTGTTATTGAGTTGCACCAGACAAGCCAGCAGTTCCGGCCGGTGCATATAGAGCCTCAACGCATTCGGCATGAATCCCATGCGGGCCTCGTAGGCGTCCAGCGGCGCTTTCAGATTTTCCGGCAGCGCGTCACGATCGGCATAGGGAATGAACGGCTGTTCCTCGGCCATCAGAGATAATCCTCCAGCTTCACCTTGCCCCAGTTCAGGGGGAAGGCTTCCTGATAGTCTGTTTCGCCACGGTGCGGCTTGGCGGTCGCGTCGATGCCCACCTTCCCCACAACCCGCCAGGGTTCGTGCCCCGGGATCAGTTCGCCCGACGGCTCGTATAGCGACCCGCGCGTGCCCGGTACCACGAACATGTCGCGCGCCGGATCGACCCGGGTCGCCATCGCGCGGTACACCGCACCCGGATCGTCGATATCCGTATCGGGACTGATCGCCACCACCATCTTGGTGTTCAGCCAGGGCGAACCCATGGTCTGCATCAGGGCATCGTTGACGAAGCCTGGACGCGGATACTCGACCTGGATGACGCAACTGACGGCCGCACCCCAGGTCGGGAATCGCACGTCATGAACTTTTAGCCCGATCTCGCTGATCCGGTTGTACAGCACGGCTTCGTGGCAAAGACGCGGGAGCGGCTGATGGTCCGTGTCGGGAATTGTCTGGTGATTACGGTAGATCGGCTTGCCCGACCGCATGGTGATCGCCGTCAGGTCGATGCGCGGAATATTTTGTTTCTTGGGCAAGAAATAGCCGGTCGGCGCATTGACGCCGCCCACATCAAAAGTCTGCGACACGTCGACAATACCTTCGACAACGATTTCCGCATGCGCCGGGACCCGAAGATCGATGGTCTCGCAGGGCACCATCTCGATATCCTGGTCCATGATCGTTCCGACCATTTCCATCTCGCCCCACATGTCCATGTGCATGCCCGAGAAATTGGCCATGATCTCGTAAGCCGGATGGACGCCGAATACGATGGCGATCGGCATCTCCCTGATCCCCGCATCGCGGTATTTCTGCATGATGATGTGGGTGTGCGGCGTCGCGAAGCTTATGAAGCCGTGGCGCGGGCCGACCGGCGTGGTACCCGCATGAGACGAATTGTAAAAGCCGGTCTCCGGGTCCTTGACGATGTTCATGGCGGAGATGTAGCGCTGTCCCTCTTCCGCCGAATGGACCGGCACCGGCAGTTTCAGCCAGTCAACCTCGTCGCCTGTATAAACAATCTCCTTCACGGGGCCTGTCGTCACATCCACGAGCCCACGCGGCGGCTTTCGAAGTCGATGCGCCAGAGTCGGCAGGTAGTCTTCCTGCGGCACGCCAAGCGCACGGCATTGCGACCAGCGGTGTTTCACCAGAATGTCGCACAGCCTGAAATCCGGGTATTCCACGATGTTCTCGAACAGGATCGGCCCTTCGGACTGAGCCGACAGAGCCCCGATATCGTCGACCGACACGGGTTTCTCTATGACCGTGACCAGATCGGCATTGGTCTCCAGGTACCCGCGCAGATCGCGGTCGAGGGATTGGTTGTGACCACTTCCCGGTTCCGGGACATTTCCGTCGTCTGGCATCTTCTCCCCCTTTTAATTTAGATAACTAAATTATCTATTATTTTATATCTGTCAACGTAAAGACATCGACAGATTACGGCATGGCGATAAGCTGGCAGAAACAGAGGGGATGAAAAAATGCCGACATCGGCCGAAACAATCGCCGGCGAACGCGTTGAACTGATGCGGGTGATGGATACGCAGCCGTACAAAATTCCGAGCCGCCGTCTTAACGAAAACCTGATTATCGCGACCTGGAATATTGAACAGTTCTCGAACCGGCATTCGAACCGTGCGATCCAGTATATCGCCGACATCTGCGAACGGTTCGACATCATTGCCCTGCAGGAGGTGAAAACCGATCTGCGCGGTTTGAAGCGCCTGCAGGAAAAACTACCCGGTAACTATCGCATTCTCGTTTCCGACCCCACCGGCAATCACGAGAGGTTCGCCTTTCTTTACGACAAGCGCAGCGTCGTGCCCACCGGTCTCGCCAGTGACATCGGCTTCAACGTGCCCGCCAAGACGCATATGGGATATCAGCTTCACCGGATGCCGTATTGTGCGTCTTTCCGCGCCGGCCGGTTCGATTTCGTCATCGCCACCGCACATATCTATTTCGGCAAGACCAAAGCGGAGCGCGATCAGCGGCGCGAGGAAATCCAGCAGATGGTCGATTTCATCTCGCGGCGCGCCAAAACCGGGCGCGGCAAGGTTTTCGACCGGGATTTTTTTATCGTCGGCGACCTGAATATCGAGAAAGAGGACGATCCGTTTTTCGATGCGCTGGTCTCGAAAGGCTTCGCCATGCCGGACGGCATGAATTCACTGACGACGAATTTCGGGCGATCAAAGACATACGACAAGCTGGCCTGGGTGAACCGCAAACAGTTTCGCCCGACAGGCCGCTTTAACGTCGTGCCGTTCTACAAGGCGATCTTTCAGGACAAGTCACCCAAAGGCGGCGAAGCCGAGATCAGCGATCACCTGCCTCTGTGGGCCGAGTTCGAAATCAACAGCCTGACCCAGGAACTGGATCAGATCCTCAATCCGGGAAACTAGCCGCCTACTCCGCCGCCTGGGCCGACGTCTCCGCCCGCAGCAGTCGATTGATCTTCAGCCGGAAAAGCCCGGCCGAGGCATCGAGGTCGAGACCGATCTTCGGGCGGCCTTCGTGGCGTGTTTCCTCCGCCTGGACCGCCTGCAGGATATCCTTGTCCTCGGCAAACGCGATGCGGAACTGTTCACTGATGCTCTCTCCGACGGACGGATCGTCAGATTGGAAATTTCTGACATGCAGCCACCGGTCGATGGTGCGGGTTTCAGTGATCGGCGTCATGAAATGACAGGAATAGACCTGAATGCGTCCCTCGCCGCCCTCCTGCCAGCTTCCCGTCCCGGCGGCAGTCGCCCCGAAATCGATGATCGACACCGACGGCGTATACATCAGATAGCGCTGCCACATATCGACCTTGCCGTCGTGATTCCCGAACGCGGCGACGAAACCGGTCGGGGCCGAATTTGGTGTCAGCCGCTCGGTCAGCACACCCCAGGACGTATCCTCAAAGGTAACGGGAGCATTGATTTCATCCGGATTGCCGAGCGTCGACGGATGCACGTAGTTCACGTGCGTCGGATCGCACAGATTATCGCACAGGAGCAGGTAGTTCGCCTCGACGTCCAGCGCATCGCCGAACGCGGCTCCCCAGTCTTTCCAGTGATACTCCGGCAGATCGTATATGTCGTTCGTGTCGGCCAGTGCCGGATCGCCCATCCAGATCCACACCATCCCCATGTTTTCGTGGACCGGGTACTCCCTGATTTTGCAGTCGGGCGGGGCCGCCTGGGTCGGCGCACCGACACATTGGCCGTGGCCGTCGAAGATCAGGCCGTGGTAGCCGCACTGCAGATCGTTACCCGCGATGCGCCCTTTCGAAAGGGGAAGGAACCGGTGCGGACACACGTCTTCGGCCGCGCGTACGTCTCCGTCTGCACCGCGCCAAAGTACGACGTTTTCACCGAGAATGGTTTGCGCAAGCGGTTCGTCCTGCAGATCATGCGCCCAGTTGGCGACGTACCAGGCATTTCGGATGAAACTCATGACGATCTCCCCCTTCTGGGCCACGCACATAATTGTTTGTGTACATACAATTATGTGTCCGGGTACTTCTGCCTGTCAAGATGCAGGCATTACCCGAACAGTGGCGACATTGCCGGAACCGGCCTGGGCATCATCAGCAGGCTTGACTGATCGACCAGCAAGGGTGTGATCGTCTCGACAAACGCCTGCCAGCCGGCATTCGCCGTCAGGACGGAAACCCGCGCTTCTCGTTCCGCGGCATCTTCAAACCACCACCAGAGCGTAATGTTGTGCAACGGACCCGTCATGGACATGAAGGCTCCGATCGTGCGGCCCTCCATCGTCCCAAGCGCTTTTACGCCATGCGCATTGCAGGCCTCCACGAACGCCGGAATGCCGCCAGGGCGGAGCTGGAACGCCCGTTCCTCGATAACGCGCTCGCCATCGAGACTTGCGAGTTTTTCTCCCGTTTCCGGCAGCCAGTCATTACCGCCCGCCCAAAGAGGATTGAGCGCAACGACCGGCAGCAGTTCGGAGAACCCGTTCACCTGCCGTCGCACGATCTTGCGGGTGTTGACGAAATAGGGCGTGAGTTCCGGTACCGCGTAGAGACCGCGCAGCCGCGTGTTCCAGTCATCGAAACTGTCGTAGCGATAAAGATGGACGACCTGATCCGCCGGTCCCGTTCGGGTGGAAAAATAGCCGACCAGCCGGTCCATGTAACTTTTGACCAGGTCGAATCCACGATGGATATGAGCCTGATCGAAGGCGGGAACGTGCCCCGGTTCCATCGTGTATGCGCGTCGTTCGAAAATCATTGTCTTCCGGCCTCTCTTCGGGTTCGACAGTGGTATGCCAGCGTTCCGGACACCTTGTCACCCACAGCGCGATGGGCAAACCGTGAATTATGCCGGGAATGACCGTTCATGGATGCTGCAAAGAGCCCTTTTCCATTGCGGCAACACGGTGCAGCGCGTCCATTATGCGGACAGCGAAACCGATCACTGCGACGCCTGCCAGACCGGCGGCAAGGTGCTCGCCGATCGATCCCTGTCCCGTTCGTTTAACAAAACAGGCCACGATCGCTATACGAACCAGAGGAACTGTCACCGAAGTCAGGTTGACAGACCCCGCCCAATGGATAACTAAATTATCTATAATCGATTTTCCGTTTCATCATTCAGGTACACACATGACTGCATCCTATATCGTTCGCTACCATGGCACCGCCGCCGACAAGGCGGGGTTTATTTCCCACTATCGCGACAACCATGCCCCGATCCTGCAGAAATTTCCGGGCATCGGTTCGCTGATCCTGCACCGCGGAGCCGAGTTCGAAGACCCGTTCCCGGTGAGCCCCGGCGGTAATCTGTTGATCGCGGAAATGACCTTCGACGACTTACCGGCACTGAACGCCGCCCTCGCCTCACCCGCACGGGCGGAGGCGCGCGAAGATTTCGATAACTTTCCGGCATTTGACGGCGAAGTGACGCACCAGGCGTTCGTCACCGAGCGGATTTTTTAGGTTATTTCGTGCGTACGGGATCGGGCGATTCATCGCCCCACGGCATAATGGCAACCGCGGATACCGCGTTTTTGGGTGATCCGTCGATCAACTTGTCACTGTAAGTGAGGTACACCAGCGTGTTCTGCTTTTTGTCCAGAAACCGTACCACGTTGAGCCTCTTGAACAAAATCGACTGGCGCTTCTGGAATACTTCCTCGCCCTCCGCGCCCGCGTCGATCGGTTCGACAAAGGAAATTGGCCCGACCTGGCGGCAGGCGATGGACGCGTCCGATGTTTCCTCGGCCAGTCCGAGGGTGCCGGTCACGCCTCCTTTTCGCGCCATACTGACGAAACAGGTGACGCCGCTGACTTTCGGATCGTCAAACGCTTCCACCACGACCTGGTGGTTCCGGCCGATCAGCTTGAACGCTGTATCCACATGACCGATTTGTTCCGCGAACGCAGGGGCCGCTATCATCATGTAGCCCAGATAAAGGAACGCCAGTCTCCTAATCATTCTTTTTCCTCATTCCAGTTCGACGAGACGCGTGTACGTGTCCGATGGGAATATGGGGTCTGTTTCGAAAATCCAAACGCGAAAGCGCAATACCCATGACCGAAAACAAACGCCGTATCCTGCAGCGAGACCGCAACCCGCATCTCTTCCGCCCGATCGAGTTTCGGTCGGTCACCGCGCGCAACCGGGTGATGATGTCGCCGATGTGCCAGTATTCGGCCACCGACGGCATGCCGGAAGAGTGGCACCATGTGCATCTGTGCAGCCGCGCCGTCGGCGGCGCCGGGATTGTCTTTACAGAAGCAACGCATGTTTCGCCGGAAGGCCGCATCACGCCGAACTGCCTCGGAATCTGGAGCGACGACCAGCGCGATGCGTTCAGGAAAACCGCCGCCTTTATCGCCGAACAGGGCGCGGTGCCGGCGATGCAGATCGGACACGCCGGACGTAAGGCGTCCACCTCCCGACCATGGGAGGGAACGCAGTCACTGTCGCCTTCCGATCCCGGGGGGTGGCAGACAATCGCCCCGACGGATCAGGCATATGCAGACTGGCACCCGCCTCAAGCCATGGATAAAAGCACGATTGACCGAGTGCTGGACGATTTCACCGCCGCCGCCCGACGCGCCCACGACGCGGGCTTCAAGCTGCTAGAAATTCACGCGGCGCACGGGTATCTGGGTCACAGCTTTCTGTCGCCGCTTAGCAACGACCGGACGGACGACTATGGAGGGTCACTGGAGAACCGCGCCCGCTTTCTGATGGAAACCCTGGACGCGGTTCGGAAATCCTGGCC
>Ga0181590_10002752_pt1 | contig 14842 bp, 15 predicted proteins | sample 071ome_34_FD_132446 | JGI IMG/M metagenome (GOLD analysis project Ga0181590, IMG submission 132446) | Coastal salt marsh microbial communities from the Groves Creek Marsh, Skidaway Island, Georgia - 071411BT metaG (megahit assembly) | ecosystem: Environmental > Aquatic > Marine > Intertidal... | reverse complement strand
GCTCCAAATTCTTTCTACCTGGGTGGCTCTTATTGCAAATTACCACAAAGGAATCTTCAGGATCCGGCCATTGATTAATCACAGTAGCGCAAAAAGTATTCAAACCGCCATTTTGATTGTTTTCTATAAATACAACAATATTCAATCGAGTCTCACAATATTTGTTGGACTAATTTGCCTTTCTAGCTAGAATGGTAATACCTTCTGAAAAATTATCAGTAGACACATTTGCCAAAAGCTTTCGAAGCCAGAGTGGCGTTACTCTATGCAAGAGTGGTGGTTGCATAAAAAAGAAGGAGATATTCTTCACCATTTCAAACCCAGACAAACTTAACAGGTCCTCCATGCTGGATAAGGTGAAAAATCTAATGTGAGGAAAATCGTACCTGCTGGACTCAGGGAAATATGAAAAAGTATCTATATCATTTTTGAATAAGAATTTCAAACGCCCCCATATTGGAAAATGATTTGGCACATGTACTAAAAAATATCCATCTGTTTTCAATATTCTGGAAATTTCACGAGTTAAAAAAAGAGGATCTAATAAGTGCTCCAAAACATCTTTGCAAATCACCAAATCAATACTACCATCTTTAATAGGTATTGGATCTTTAGTAAAGTCACCCACTTTTATTATTTTATCAAAATCTAGTCTTGATGCTTGCTCCAAGGCATATTGATTAGAATCTATCCCAACCAACTTATTACACTCAAATTTTTGCTTTATGTCTCCAGTAAAAACTCCATTTCCACATCCGACATCACATACACTTTTTATTTGGTAGTGACTAAACACCCAGTTCAAAACTGGCGAGAAGTAGTTATCTCCCAACGTTTCATTTATATCATCAATATATTTATTATCGAAATGTTCTTTCATGTTTAACTTTGAGAAATTTTAGATGTTAAAAAACTACCCTATTAGAAATAACTTTTATCCATGAATGAAGAGTTTTCATGACAATTTTCGTTAGATCTCTATTGTCCAAACTTTCCTGCCAAACTATCTAAGCTTAAGCCTTAAACTTCGCAATTAGAATCCTCTAAAATTTTTTATAGCCCGGATGAATTAAGTCAGCACTTGAAGGTACGTATACTGTTTTCATAGTGGTTTCGGTTGATTAAATAGCAAAATTATACCTCACAAAGTTTTACAAAAAAATCACGCAACTCCTCAGTCGAGTTCTTAAGATTGATATCGTAGTATCGATCTTGAAGAAGCTTAATCTGCTCAGAATGCTTGTTAACATAATTCTTTGGCGAATTAACAGCCTCCTGCAATGTCAACTTAAATTCATCATAATCAACTACCTCCTTCCCAGGCATGGATTCCCTGAAAGGATCTATAAAACATTTCTCGGCGTCATAGTAGTCATAATCTGGCATATAGAAAATTTGAGGCCTTTGCAAGAGCGAAAAATCTGTACTAGTGGTTGAGTAATCATTAACCAGAACGTCTGTCTCCAGCATCATTCTATTGATATCAAATAATGGATTTAGGTCTGGATTAACAAACATAATTCGATCTAAATCCTGCGGGATATTTTCCGGATAAAGGTTGGAGTGAACAGTGTAGAAAAAAAACATATTGTGAGTCTTTAACCACGCATCAAACTCATCAAATGAAAAGCCGGGCATTTCCAATAAAGGGAAGATGTAAGCATAAGGTCTCCATGTTGGAGTGTAGAGAATTATTCTGTCCCGCTCTTCTACTAGGGGTTGTAATGCCCTTACAACCTTCTTGTCTTGGTGCGCTTCTTCAACATACTCAGCATTAAAAAAAGCATCACACCGAGGGTATCCAAACTTAACAATTTTTTCATTTGGAAGAAAATATGTTTTCTTGCCCATTACCTCAGAAAAATAGTTCGAAGGAAAGCTTACATAATCAAATTCATTTATATCTAGTATTTGCCGCACTGCCGTCATAATATTTTTGGAACGCTCTAAAGTTGCTTTTGGCCCAATGCCATGACCAACACACACTTTAAAAACTGACTTATCACGAGCAAGATAAAACGCATCAAAAAAACCACTACCATTGTCCACAATAACTTTCGCCTTAAGTGCAACTCTAATCAATTTAATTGGGTTATACCAGGTGATGTAATTCCAACCTCTGCTAGCAATATATCTCTTAATCTCTGTATTATCAGTCACCCAATAGGCATCTATTCTTTCTGTCTGGGACAGAAGTTCATAAAGGTACCTCGTATTATCACAATACACTTGTCTGCTTCTTGACTGGAGGATAACCACATTCTTTTTCTTGACCGCAAACTTAAGTGGAGCCAATAAAATCGAAGCAAAAGAGAAAATTGCACTCTTAAATATTTTTCTGAAGGTGGCGTATAAAGAGTCCATGGTACCGTCAAAATTCACAAAAACCTGTGTTTTCCCAAAATTCAACTTTGATTTTTACTCTTATGCGCAACATATAAACAGATTAGTGCAAAAAAACATCTTAATAGGATTAGACCAAGTAATGTAATTCAAGTTTTTGCCTTTAATGTACTGTTTTAAATCTGAATTATCGGTCACCCAGTAAAATTCTATATTTTTCATTTCTGACAAAGACTCATAGAGATACTTAGTATTGTCACAATACAGGTTTCCACTATGTGTTTGCAGAATAACAACCCTGCCTGTCTTTACTAGGTAGCTAATTGGTAAAAATAAAATTGATAATAACACGAGGGTGTTTTTTCTCGCTGCCGCCTGCCAATTCATATTTTCTATCAAATATTGTCGATATTCATACCACTTAGTAAATCCAAAACATATTGAAGATTTTACTCAAAAAAAACCTCCTCATCCTTTAGTGAGATTTTAAAATCTTGAATAATTTGATTAAAATCTATCTCATTAATATCGACCCCGTCAAATACCTTATCTCGGTCCAGAACAACAAAATTCTTGTCGATAATTGATCTTTTTAGATCTGGAATAGTTCTAGAAATATTTTCTTTATTAATAATGACTGAATTGTCGATAAAATTATCCGACATGCCTAGCGAGATTGGTTCGTACACATAGTAAGGTACGTTTCTATAAAACGACTCGAGAATAGCTGTCCCAATATAACCAACAACAAAACAAGCATTACTCAGATAATCTGAAAACTCTCCAAATACCATTTCTACATTTGCTCTGTTTCTTAATAATTTTTTCATCAATAAGTTTTCCTCTTTTTTATAAGGAACATGCCCTCTTTTCATCTTGACTCTAATATGATCGTATCCCATGTCGCTGAGAGAATCTACAACATCAAGCACATATTTATATTTTTGGTCACGCTTACAATTAGGTGAATACAGTTTTCCATAAGGGAAAATTACAATTGCATATTTCCCTCTATTTATGTCAGAAACATTTCTATGTGTTTTAATAATTGGAGATAGAATCTTAATGGTTCTAATATCATTATTTTTAAAAACCTTTTTATAAAGATCATCAACATAACTACCCATAACGGCAAAATAATCAATCATATGCTTCTTGTTATGCATATCTTTTGGAAATGAAAACTGTTCTACCTGAACTCCATAACCGTCTTGAACAAACATACTTGGAATATTTTGAGACCTAGCAATCCCATAAACCATTTGAAAATAAGGATGAGCATAACCAGGAAGAACAACCATTGCAGGAGAGTAATATGAAAACATTTCTTGGTATGCGCAATAGATTTTCAGTATTTTATCCCTGGACTTTGCATACTCCTCCTGTGATAACTCAACAAATAAACTTGCTATATCATGGGTTAATTTATTGTTAATTTTAAACTCAGACAAACTTGTTTTGACATTAGAATAGATAACGTTCCCATCGAGACTCTGAGGAAATATACTCTCCGCCTCCGCCAGATATTCTAAGCCGCTACTCAAACAAAAACCTCTAAGCGGATTGAGGTAATTTATATTTAGACAATCCGGGTTATTAACTAGGTCAAATGTCCAATCATTTATCACTAAAGTTTTGCTTTTTAAGAATCTCAGAAACGGTCTCTGTGCTAATCTATAAAGAAAGGAAGCTAGCTTATGAACTGGAGGTTTGGGTATAGTTCCAGCTGACACTGATGAAGAGATATGCTCATCAAATTGATATTCGCTATCAAAATACTCAATTTTGTCAGAAAAACACTTTGATGCTATGCATAAAGATTTAGGGGCATTCCTTGATATTAGAATCTTGTCATACTTTTCTATATAATTTCTGAAAGCAAGATAGTATCGGAGTACAGATGCAAATTCTATAATGATCCTGTGATTAAGCAGAGCACCAATACTTATACCTTGATTAATGAACACATCCCTATTGTGGTCTCTATACCAACCAGACCCCAATTTACCAACTAAATCATAAGTATCTACATCCTTGATTGTTGTCTCGCTAAGGAAATATTCCAAATTGAGAAATTCGTACTCTTGAATAATTGGATATGCGCCAGCCAAGCCAACAATGTCAACCTCTCTGTTTAATAACTCAACATCCCCCAAAGAAGTTAATAATATGGCTCTCTTCACGTCTATAAGATGCTATTCTGGATAGATGGGGCCAACAGGTTTACCAGTAACCGGGGTTTTAAGATAATCATGAAAGTCCCAAAGTTCCTTAAGAAATTCAGATGATAAAATACCACTATCTTTGTAAACGCCACTTTCCCATTTTCCAGAGAAGTGTAAGAAATAATTTTCACTCAAAGTAGTCTGAACACACTTTCTTACTAGGTCTTGATTATCTATTTCCTTGTAAAGGAATGGATATTTATCCGCCATCTCGTCAACCCATAGAGCTTGGAACCTATAGTCTATCCAATTAATTTTTCCATGGCTTTGAAATTCATAATTGATTATCGGCTCATCCCCTCCGTTTGTAATAGTATGGACATCGCGTGGATATTTAAAAAAGCATTCCTTCATAAAATCACTGAAGTTTTCTACATTGAAGACAAAAAATCCAGAACAAAATAAATCCTCTTGAATTGGCAAATTGTGATATTCAAAGTAATCCTCTTTTGAGATAAATAATGCCGAATCCAAGGGATATTTAGGTGACAAATAGCGATTTCTAAAAAACGCAATCTTTCTCAAAATTCTCGAGTAATCAAAAGAGTGATTAGAGATTGATACAACACTAATCCTATTCTCATCATGATAATCAAACACATTAGGTGCGGTTGGATTAATAAGTATATCAGTATCTAAATAACATACATTTTTAGCGCCTATTTCCTTTAGCTGATCGCCCATTAGCAATCTTTGCCAATTTGATTTTTTCCACTTTGGGTGAGATTTATCTATCAGCTCTTCCTTAAACACAACTAGGCCCACACCATGCCTCTCGCAATAACTAACCCAACTAGGCAGAATATACTTCTCCCAGGTTTTTGTATGCTCCAGTCCTATAGAGACAGTTGCAATATAATTATTAAAATGATTTGGATGATAAATCAAATGCATAACACAATATCCTCCTTAATTAGAAAGTGACTTAATAAGTTAAACTTGGAACGATTTTGAGAAAACTGACTAAAATTAATATTATTTAATCTACAATCCTCACAACTTGGAATGCCTCTGAATATTCCAAGCCAACCACTCCCCCTCTAAATTCTGCCATAGACTTCACAACTTTATAGCTTCTAGCATGAGGGTACTCTCTCATTTCCTTGTTATAGCATTGCAATGATTTAATTTTTTTCTCCATAAATTTACTTATATCAAGAAAATAATTTGGATTAAACGAAGCACCCTCAGAATAAGATTGCCAATGAGTTGAGGAAAGCACTTCGAAACTGTAAATCTCTTTTACAAAAGAATCAGGATGCGGTCTGCAAGCAGTGAGAACAGCTCTGTGTGTCACCTGGTGATCTATATTTAAATCGCCAGAATAATGAGTGTATATTACGCAAGGCTTAATGTCGAATATTACATCTTCTATTGCTTTCACAGTCTCTAATAATGGCACCGAATCCATTTCATTGTCGGGGAAATCTAAAAAAGATACAGAACTAACTCCTAATATATCTGCAGCTTGGCGTGCTGATTCCTTTCTTTCTCTAACATCACTGTCTGAATCACCTCTAGAACTAACACCATCTGTCATAAACAGTATATCAACTTTGTCACCCGAGGAAGTATGTTTAGCAATTGCCCCGCCACATCCGAGAACCTCGTCATCAGGATGGGCTGCTACAACTAAAATTTTTCTCACTTTTTAACTCCTATTTATGTACTCAGGACAAAATAAATTGATGCTATAGTCGTTAATATCAACCATCTTATTTTATGTTCATTAGTATATTAAATACCTAGAAAATTATGTTGTTCCTTGGATATATATTACACTCCCATTTTTTAATCAAAACTATTTTTCAAGTTAGCGCCTAGTGTTTGTATGATTGTTCTTGAATTTTTTCCATGGTTAAAAATTAGATCAATTACTGATAATTTTGGTACAAAATTTGTTGATTTCTGACTGTAAGTAGGGTGATTATAGTCATGAAAAGATACATCAATATTCTCACCACGAAATGAATCCATATCTAAGTAGTCTCTGCCAAACGGACCAGAAATATACTCAGTAGCACCAACCTTTTGACAAATATCTAAAACCAATTCGCTTTTTCTTCCTTGATATTTTAAATCCGAAGAGTAAATTATGTCGGTTTCTATCTCTAAATAATCCACAATAAATTCTAAATTTTTTCTTAATACCAGACCCAGGGTTTCAGCGCCATTTATGTCGTCATAAAACTGCTCTAAATATGGGAAAAAGTCTTTAAAGAAAGGGGTTTTTGAATACCCTTGTTGAATTGTTGCTAAATGCTTTCTGATCCATTTCTGGCCACAATCAATCTGCACAGCTCTTATTGGTAGGTTTTGAAATTTTCCTTTTGTTAAAAGAGGAATAGTAAGCATAATCTTACTCCCATTTAGAAGTACATTGTTTCTGTTGATCATGCTATTTTTCTCGAACTGTACATCATCCAGTACAACGTGTGTATCGCTAATTAAAACCCTCTCAAAATATCCGAGCCAGGGCATATATGCGGGCTGATTAACCGACACTAGCAATTCGATTCAATCTCCTTTATTGCACTAATAACTTTATCTACTTCAAAATCAGACAAAGAGGGGTAACAGGGTAATGAAACAAACCTTTTGGTATTATCTATTGAGTTCGGGAAATCATCCAAACAACCACCTAAAATCTCTGACTTCTCAATAGGAATGATTGCATCAATATCTAGTTGTGCCAACTTGGCTACAATTCTCTCTGGATTTTCAGTCTTGTACAAAGCTCTGTATCTGACAGGGACAATATTTTGATCTGTCAAATTAAACATGTCCAATCCAGCCTCAACGTAACTCTTATAGATTGCCTCTCTTCTAGGTATGAATTCCTTAAAAAGCCTATCCAGTTGAACCACCCCCATGGCTGCCTGGATATCAGTCATTAAGAAGTTAAATCTCCTCCGACCATCACTCTTACAATCAAAATGAATGAAATCTCGTATATATTCTGCCACTCTCATATCTTTGGCAATAACCATCCCTCCTTGTCCAGATGTAGTAAGCATCTTAGTTGCATAAAAAGAAAATATTGACAACCCCGACTGTGTCCCAACCATCTCTCCATCAACTTGAGAGCCAATCGCTTGAGCACAATCTTCTATGGTTCTATGTTGTAAGTTTCTGGGAATCTTCATAGGAAAACCAAACATATGTGGAGCTATCAAGATATCAAAATTATCGCTATTGTAAGGTTGGACATGCACCCCATTTTTAACTGTATCCAAATAAACTGGCCTCCCACCCGCAAGAAGAACAGCATTCTCCAAACTAGCACAAGAGTATGCTGGAAGAGCGATTCTCTTTCCTCTTGCATCAGCTGAGATTAATGCTAGATACAATGCCGCGCTACCTGAAGACACCGCAATTGCGCAACCCTCTGGTACATTGTGCAATGCTGCCATTTTCTTCTCAAGTTGGGTTACTTTTTCACCTTCAGCAATCCAGTTAGAGCTCACAACGTTTGAAAGGGCGTCAACTTCCCTCTTACTCATAGTTGGCAGGTTATGGCTGATTGTCTTTCTCATAATACCTCTCCTTAACTCGCATAGGATTTCCAACTACCAGCGAATATGGAGGAATCACTCCAGAATCTACGATCGTTCCTGCGGCAATCACAGAATGGTGGCCGATTGTTACACCACCTTTTATCATGCAATGAGAGCCTATAAAGACGTTATTTTCAATAATAATATCTTTTCTCTGTACACTATCACTCAATCCTATGGTTTTCTTATGAGAGTCGGCACAATTAATGGATACGAATGCCGCAATATCACAATGCCTTCCTATTACAACAGTAGCTCCATTAGCATTTATTTCACTAAATCCGGATACATATACATCTTCACTTACTAAAGGATTTCCATTTACCCAAACTAGAGGATGGAATGGATTTTTCTTAAAGCTCAGAACCCTGCGTAACAGTTGTAAAAAAAGAGAATCTAAGAACCTCATTGAAAACACTCCCATGTGACACGATCACCTCTTTCAACGTCTTTACATAATTTTTTACCCAGAACGTCTTTCATAAACTTCGGCTCCAAACCGTATCCAGGTCTAATAGACCTAATATCTTCCATGGTCACAATACCCCCTTTTTTTAAATCTCTCACAAAATACAGAGACCTGGCATGGTGTGCACCAGACCTATTTTTTTTCAGAATATTAGCATTCCCTCTTGCTTTCCAGGCTTGCATTGTTCTATCTTTTAGGTCTTTTAACTCTTCTGGCTCTAAAGAAAAATCAGCATCTGGCCCTCCGTCAGCTCTAGAAACCGTATAATGCTTTTCAATAATACTGGCTCCGTATGCTATAGACATAGTTGACGCTAGATCACTCAATGAGTGATCAGACAAGCCTACAACAACTCCTAACTTTCTTAACTCCGTTATAGCTGACACATTCATGTCAGTAACCTCACTTGGGTAGCTACTAATACAATGTAAAATAGCTACTTCTGATGCACCATGCTCACGGGCAATCTCAACCGATTCGACAATATCAGACATACTTGATACCCCTGTAGACATAATAATTGGCTTCCTTGTTGACGCCACTTTTTTGATAAAAGAATAGTCCTTGGCCTCGAAAGAAGCGATTTTATATGCAGGACAATTTAGATCTTCCAATAGGTCAACTGATAACTCATCAAATGGTGAGCTAAACAGCGTTATTCCAACTTCATTTGCTTTATCAAACAACTTTTTATTCCAATCGAAAGGCATACTAATCTCTTTGTAGAGATCATAATATGTTATACCGCTCCATAACTTATCCGGAATGACAAAATCAGGCTTATCACAATCAATGGTTAAAGACTCTGCGTTGTATGTTTGAATCTTAACGGCATCAACTCCTGCATATTTTGCTAGTTCAATCAACTTGAAAGCTCTTTGCAAATCATTCATGTGATTGTTTGACATTTCAGCAATAATATAAGGAGGATGGTGGATGCCAATTTCTCTTCTATTGATTAACATATTAACTACCTAATAATAAATTTAGTATTCTATCTACGCCAAGTCCGTCAACAATTTTACTGCATGTTTTTGACATCTTGTTATAGTAGGACTTATCGGAAAATTCATGGAGAGCTCTACACAAATTTTTCCCATCATTTAAAACAAGCACGCCCCCCTCTTCTTCCATTTTTTTTGCTATCACCATTTGATTGTCGGCTTGAACAAATAAAATACTTGGAAGACCTAAACAACATCTCTCCCAAGTTGTAGACCCCGGAGCACCAATAGCAATATCTGAATGCGCCATAATTTCAGCCATATTGTGTACATTGACCAGCAGCTCAATCTTAAAGGGAAGAAGACCTGCCAGTCTCTCTATTTCTGACAAATGCGGAAATGTAGCACCCATAACCACTACAATCTCCATATTTGTTGGCAAATCACACTGCGGTATTAAGCTAAGCACCTTTCCAGTGAAATTGTCATTATCGGCCCCTCCCATATTTATAAGCAGCCGACAGGTATCAAACTTCTCTCTACGCTTTAGACCAAACTGTCTCCACTGAATGAAATCAGGATGAATAAGGGCGTACTGAGACCCGAGCAACATTCTACATGAACTAGGGACTAGTCCTTGGTAGTCTTCTAGATTCCGGCCAAAGGTCTGATCCAATAGCAAATCACAAAAATGTCTCCTATTTGCCAAATCATCAATTACCATAATCTTTTTACAATGTGGCTTTAGAGTTATATGCCAGTCTTCAGATATTGCATAATGATCAACAATCAGCCAATCCACTTCACTATTTGATATCGCCTTCTTACATTCTGCTGCATCCTCACTTTGGGTTGTTGATAGCCAGTTAGAGTATTGGGATTCGCTATCTTTTATATGTGATGACTTTAACTCTAAGATGTGGACAAAAAAGCCATCTTCAAGAATTCTATCTATTATATTTCCTTTGTGATTTCGGCATATAAACTCTACATCTACTCCCGATTCTCGCAAACCTCTAGATAGCGTTAAACACCGCATAACATGGCCTATGCCAATCTTAACAGACGAGTCAGTCCTAACAAGAACTCTCAAACAGGCCTCTCTCCATTAACACTCTATGCATTGCCTCGGCTCTTACCCAATCCTCCATAGTGTCAATATCCTGCACAAGATATTTAGGAATAATGTATGGTGTAGCTACCTCAGAAAAAAAGTCAACGCCATCTAAAAAGGTCTTCACATTTCCCCAATAAAACTGACCAGCATCATGATATGCCTCTTCTAGATCTTGTGACCTAGAATTATAGAATTCAGGAGTAAACATTTGAACTCGATTGTTGGTATTTATTTTTATTGCTCGCTGAATTGGGAATTCAAACCTAGTGGCACTAAAACAGTAATCAGCGTTTGCATCAACCATTTGATCAAGGGACTCATTAATAGCTTTACTGCTTACAAATGGTGCTGTGGCGTATAAGCAACAGGCTTTTTCTAGTTGGATATCTCTGGACTCAAACCATTGAATCGTGTGCTGTATCACAGGAAGTGTTCCAGCGTGATCATCTGACAACTCATTGGGCCTAACAAACGGAGTAGACGCACCTAAGCTTTGTGCAATCTTGGCAATGTCTTCATCATCTGTAGAAACAACAACTTGATCAAAGCAACCGCTATTCAGAGCAGCTTTGATAGAGTATGCAATAACTGGCTGTCCATTAAACTCCTTTATATTTTTCTTTGGTATGCGCTTGCTCCCTCCTCTTGCTGGGATTATGCATATATTCACTGCAACACCTCTTTGAGAGAATTACAAACTTGATCCTGCTGTTCTATTGTCATCACACTAAACAGTGGTAGACTTATTGCTCTACTATAGTAGAGTTCAGCATTTGGGAAATCACCTTTTTTAAAACCCATACTCTGATAATAAGGGTGCAAGTGAACAGGAATATAATGAACCTGGACTCCAATCCCTTTGGAGCGTAATGCATCAAACACTCCGCTCCTATCATTCTTTATTTTTTCAGTTTTAATTTGAATAGGGTACAAGTGTATAGCTGAATAACTATCCGGATCTTGATACGGTAAAACAACAGGAAGATCAGACAATAATCTGTCATACCGATTTAGGCATTTATGGCGTGCAGCAACAAAATTATCAAGCCGATCCATTTGTGATATTCCTAATGCGGCTTGTATGTCTGTCATTCGAAAATTAAACCCTAACTCTATTTGTTGATAATACCAAGATCCTTCAGGAAATTTTGTCATAAGTTCTGGATCTCGGGTTATGCCATGACTGGCAAACAAACGCATTTTATCTAGCAAGACTTTATTATTTGTTACTGCCAATCCGCCTTCGGCAGTAGTAATAATCTTAACTGGGTGAAAGCTAAAAATAGTGATATCGGAATACCTGCAATCTCCTATTGGGCGGTCCAAATATTTACCTCCAATAGCATGGGACGCATCCTCAATAATTTTAAAACCATATTCTTTACTCAGAGAGTAAATACTTTTCATATCGCAAGACTGGCCAGCAAAGTGCACTGGTATAACAATTTTTGGAAGGGTGTTATTCTTTCTGGCTTGAATGAGTTTTTCTTCTAAGGATTCTACTGACAAGTTATAGGTTAAAGGATCAACATCAATAAAGTCAACCTTGGCACCACAATACAACGCACAATTTGCGGAAGCAACAAAAGTATTTGGAGAGGTCCAAAGACGATCACCTCTTTTAAGCCCTAACGCCAAACAAGAAACGTGCAACGCCGATGTCGCGCTATTGGCCGCCACTGAATATCTTGCGCCACAATAGTCTGACACTTTTCTTTCGAATAATGGCACCTTTGGCCCTTGTGTTAAGAAATCGGACTGCAAGACATTTATCACTGAGTCTATATCGCTTTGATTAATATCTTGCCGTCCGTATGGAATCATATTTTATATCTTGCCTATTCTGTCAATATACTTGTCTATCCATTTTCGTAGGTCAGAAATCTCCATCCAGTCATTATTGGTATCAGAGCGATATACAAAATTTGAATCAACACGGACACCTTTTCCAATTCTTTCCGGATCATCCCACCAGCCATTAATAGAGGGTAGAATTTTGAAGTACTCTGGATATTCGTATGTATACAAAACATCCTCAGCCCCAATCATTTGCTCGTGCAATTTTTCACCCGGTCTAATTCCAACTTCCTGCTGCACCGCGTTAAAATTAATGGCTGTGGCAATATCAACCACTTTCATTGACGGGATCTTCTTTACGTAAATCTCTCCACCTTTCATATCTTGTAGAGCGTGCCATACCAGTTCAACTCCTTCTTCAAGAGAAATCATAAATCTAGTCATGCGTTTGTCAGTAATCGGAAATACCCCATCCTCGGCTATAGATACAAAAAAAGGAATAACAGAGCCACGAGAGCCCATAACATTTCCATACCTCACAACAGAAAAACTGGTTTGATGACTTCCAGTATATGAATTCCCGGATACAAACAGACGATCTGAAGTGAGTTTAGTTGCTCCGTATAGATTCGATGGACTACTTGCCTTGTCGGTTGACAAAGCAACAATGCGTTTAACACCTTTATCAATACATGCATCTATGAGATTCATCGCCCCAAAGACATTGGTTTTGACACACTCAAATGGGTCATATTCTGCCGTAGGGACAATTTTTGTAGCTGCCGCATGAATAACATAATCAATGCCGTCTAATGCTCGATATAGTCGATCTTTATCACGAACATCGCCAATCATAAAGCGAACACGCGGATCTCCCTGAAATAATTTAGCCATCTCCCACTGCTTCATTTCATCTCGGGAAAAAATTACTATTTTTTTTGGATTGTACTTCTCTAGAGTCATTGGAACAAATGAATGACCAAACGACCCAGTTCCTCCTGTTATTAGAATGTTAGAATTATTTAGCATTATTGTTGTACTTTTCTACACAAGGCAGTCTGTTAGGCTTGAACTTTGATAGCAAAGTATTATAAATAATTTCATGAGGTGGAGGTTTACTACAGGCCATGTAATATCTTTTAGAGTCTTTTATTAGGCTCTGGTAGCGCTCGTCCTGCATTTCCAATACGTTAAGGAGTTTTGACTCAAATTCGTCATAATCCCATTTTTCCAACAAAAAAATTTTCGGAATTTTTTCACATTGAACACGGGTATCTAAAATTTTTGCCAGATTATTATTAGCAATACCACAACATAAAATCTTCTTACCCATACCTAACAATTCAAACATTAAGGTGGACATTAAGGATACAACCACTACAGAATCCATTCCTGTTTGATAGGCTGACAGAGTCTTTCTATCGTTTGCAAAACAAACGATAGATTTCTGACCAATATTATCCTCATAGTACTTTTGTTCATCTAAAAACTCTTCATGATTCACTGGATATCTCATTGCTACAGTAATTTTTATACCATTATCTTTAGAAAATTTAGACAAAAATTTACATATGTTGTTCCATGACAATGCTAACTCAACATTGAGTTCGGTAGACGAATTAAATACAGACCTCCCATATCCCGAAATTAGACATATTTCGTGACTAGGTTTTCTTTTAGGCTTATAAAAGTGCGTCAAAAATATACCCATTCTTAATGATCCAACAGAGTAATATTCTGCAACACTTGCATTTTTAACTTTCATCATCGAAAGTTCGTGCTCCCCAAATCCAAAATAGTTAGGAAAGCTTAGATATTTCCCTATTGGCCTATAATTAGTATCATTTAATCTTAGACCATTTTGAATAGAAATAATTAACTTTTCTGGAAAAAGTGTCTGTAATGGCCCCATGAACTTATTATCATCGATAAAAGTTATAACAACTTTAGGATTCAATTCTTCAATAATAGCTGCTAACAATGAAGTGCTGGTAACTCCATTGTTAGCGACTTTTTTAAGAAGGCTATACAAAAAAGATAAACTCTTTACAATTGGAAGGCGCTTGTCTATATCAACTGGACAAATTGATAAGCCTTCCGGAATGCAGTAATTCAACCATTCTGACGCGTTAATATCTATTACCACAACGTCATATTTTTTTTTACTTATTACAGTAAATGTCCGCATAAACACCTTTCTTCAAGAAAGAGCTTTCATACTCTATCCATACACTTAGAAAACAAGAAAATTTCTAGTCTATTTATTAATATCTGTCATAGCCCAGATTCGGTAAGCTTGCCATCATGAACCTCAACTATACGATCGCAATCTTTTAGTGAAGTCAAGCGATGAGCAACAATCAACAATGTTTTATCTGCACTAATATTAT
>Ga0181590_10002750_pt1 | contig 14844 bp, 15 predicted proteins | sample 071ome_34_FD_132446 | JGI IMG/M metagenome (GOLD analysis project Ga0181590, IMG submission 132446) | Coastal salt marsh microbial communities from the Groves Creek Marsh, Skidaway Island, Georgia - 071411BT metaG (megahit assembly) | ecosystem: Environmental > Aquatic > Marine > Intertidal... | reverse complement strand
ATGTACGGACCAGAAGATAATTTTGATCCTAGAATTAGTCATGTTATCCCGGCGTTGATACTAAAATTCGCGAAAGCCATTGACAATAAAGAAAAAGAAGTTAAAGTATGGGGAACAGGAAAAGCCAGCCGAGAGTTTTTATACGTAGATGACTGCGCAGAGGCAATCAAAAAGTCTATAGAAATTACCACCACCCCGCACCCAATCAATATTGGAACAGGATCAGAAATCTCAATATTCGATCTCGCGGAAAAAATAAGAAATTTAATGGGTTATAAAGGTGATGTCGTATTCAATGCGAACGGATTGGATGGACAGCCTCGAAGATGTTTAGACACATCAAGAGCATATAAGGTTCTGGGGTTTCAGGCGCAAACGGACCTTGCTAGAGGATTAGAAACTACCATAAATTGGTACTACAAAAATAAGGATAAATTTGTTGATTACTTCAATTATTTTCAGTAAAAATAGACCACTACAACTTGATTTATGCTTAAATAGCATCAAGCAAAACTTTCCACAATCAACACAGAGTATTGTTTTACATAACAACTCTGTTGAGTTTGGGAAAGCTCATCTCCAACAAAAGAAAGAGCATCCAGATGTGGAGTTCTGGCAACAAACAGAATCGCTTTTCTGCGACATTTGGGATGCGGTAGTAGAAGCAAAAAATGATTACATTTGTTTTTTTGTAGATGATTGTATTGTTTACAACAAGATAAACATAGAAAACATAGAAGGATTATTTATACCTCAAGCCTGCTGTATCTCTTTGAGATTGGGCGCAAATATTTGTGAAAGAAGCTGTGAAGGTATAATCTTCCCAGATAATCCAACACGTTTTGGATTTTCAAGTTGTGGAAAATACATGGTTTGGAATAAAACAGACCAACTGTATGGATCATATTGGTCTTACAGCCTATCTGTAGATGGTCACATTTTTAGAAAATCAGAAATGAAAGAAATGACATTTGAGCTTTGGAAAATATCGAAATTTAAAAAATGGGCACAAACACCAAATGAGTTTGAGTCACAACTACAAAGATTTTGGCCGCTATCTTCTCCGTTAATAATATGTCCATTTGAAAGTGCTGTTGTAAATAGCCCTAACAATAAAGTACAAAACAGCCATCAAGAAAATAGATCAGGAGACGTTTTCGACTATTGTGAATATAATCTTCTTGAAAAATATGAATCAGGCGCTAGAATGCATCTTGACAAGATTGAATTTCCAGCTATCAAATGCCCCCACACAGAACTAGATATTTTGAAAGGATTAAAATGAGTTTTTACACGCATCGTCCGTTCTTAAAAGAACAGCTAAACAAGCTAAAAGATAACGCAAGAGTTTTAGAACTAGGTGTTGGAGACGGAAGCTCTTTACTAATGAAAGAACACTGTGAGCTAAATAAGTCTTGCGAAGTGCTAGCATTTGAAACAGACAGAGGCTGGCACGACACAATGAAGCAAAAATATTCACGCAACAATTATAATTTTAACTATCTAAAAGATTGGAACGACATTCCAGAATATTTGCCTTATCATTATTATGACTTAGTTTTCGTAGACCAAGCGCCCTGGGAAGCAAGAATTGACTGCATTAATCTACTAAAAGACAAGACTTCTGTATTTGTTGTGCATGACTATGATTATTATAATACAATAAACAGAATGGGCAAATATAACTATGACAAGGATTCATGGTGGGGCCACACGTATTCAGATGAATTTATTTTGAACGGATATCACCAGTCTTTACCTCCAACGCTTGTAATGAAAAAGAAATGAACTTTTTTTATATAAATTTTGCAGATGAAGAATATTCTAGGGCTAGACAGCTTCTAGCGCCGCTCTACGTGGAATATGGCTTTAACCGTATCGAAATACAGAAATAGATATATTGAAAGGATTAGAATGAAATACGACCTTGTGATACCGTGTCACGAAAAAGATTTTGTCAAACTAAAATATTGTATACAGTCTTGTATTCTATTTCTAAATCCAGAACCAGAAAAAATATATGTAGTTTCTCAACGGCCATTCGCTCATAATATTGAAAACATAATTCATGTTTATGATCATCATGCCATAAGAACAGATATAAACAGCATAAATTACCATAGAAAAAATTGGATATATCAGCAATTCATAAAGTTAGGACAAGATTTTACAGACAATGATATGTATATGTGTGTGGATAGCGATCTATTTTTTAATCGTCCCATAAATCTATTCGACGGAGAAAAACCTAAATTTTTCATAAGTGACAGAGAGCAGCATCACCAGCCATACTTTAACTTTATGAAAAGGTCTCATGATCTAGATAAACAAGTAGATCACACTTTTATCAACGACTTTATGATGTTTGATAGAAATGTCTGTCATGAAATTATAGATAATGATTTTGGAAACCTAGCGCCGCTCCTAGCTTTCTGTAATAGAAATTTATCAGATGACTGCTTACTCTCAGAATTTGAACTTTATGGAAACTTTGTAACAAAACATCATCCAGATAAATACTCAAAACAAAACACAAAAACCAAAATGTTTGGCCGATATGTTAATCAGCCCTGGACAGAACAAGAAATTAGTAATTGTGTTTCACAAATGAAAGATCAAGATTACGACCTATTCACCATTCATAGCTGGACATAATGAGAATTGTAAATACATTTATATCAGACACAAACGATATACCAGAATACACTAAAACCTGTCTAGAGCAGGCGCGCAAATATAATCCATCGACGCCTATCGACTTTATCTCTGCAAAACCTGCGGATTATTTTAAAGAGCTAGATGTGAATTGGATTAATCAAAACGACGCAATAGGAGATTCACTGAAAGTCTTTCGTGAGGCTTCGTGGTTTGATCGTCACGGTACACCAAACACCAAGCATCCTAGCCCAGAAGGATTTTGGGCGAAGACGGCAGAAAGGTTGTTTTATCTAGATCATCACATTTGGGAAAACGATCTTACTGATGTGATTCATTTTGAAAACGATGTTATGCTTTATGATAATGTAAACAATATTAAACCAAACCATAACATTATGGGTATTAATGCGTCGTTTTATCAGACCACCTTCGCCCTTGCTTATATTAAGAACAAGGAATATTACAGGAATTTATGCTTTATGCTTATAAATATTATGAGGCAAGGAGAAAGAAATTTATTGAGCTTTGGTTTTGACCATATCAGCGAAATGTCTCTACTTAGCATGGCAGAAAAACTAAACAACATTGGCTCATTTAATACACTCCCGGAAAAAGATAACGACTATGTTTTTGACCCTTCTTCCTATGGTCAATTTTTAGGGGGGACAAATAATGAACATGGGCCAGGATTCACTGATTCCAAGCATTATGTAGGACAAAAGATAAAATCTGGAGAGATAGAGGTTTTGTTTGGCCCTAATTATCCTGTGGTCTGGGACAAAGTAAATGATACCCATAAAAAAATATTTAATTTACACATTCATAGTAAAAATTTGGAGAAATTTAAAACATGAGCAGCTATACAAATTCAATAGCTAAAAACATAGTACAGATACCAGAAAATGGACTAGTTGTTGAGTGCGGTTCTAGGGATTGTTTAGACGCTATAGAAGTTTTAAATTGTTATAATCCTAGAAAAATTTACTCTTTTGAGTGCAATCCAGAATCTATACAAGTCTGCAAGCACAATATTACGAATTATGATAATATAGAGCTTGTAGAAAGCGCTGTTGGAAATTGTGATGATGTAGTTGATTTCTATGCCACAGATATGGAGAAAAGCAAAGATAAAAATATAGGGGCATCTTCTGCTTTATTTCATAACGGTGGGCAAAAAGATTTTATCCAAAAAAAAATAAGCGTACCATGCACAAGACTTGATACGTTTATGAACAATAACAATATAGAAAACATTGATTTACTATGTTTAGATCTTCAAGGATATGAAAAAATCGCCTTAGAAGGAATGGGAGAGCGAATAAAAGATGTATCTTATATAATAACAGAAGTTAATTTTGAATCTTATTATGAAAACTCTGTACTATTTGATGATCTTCTAGTTTTTTTAAATGAAAGAGGCTTTTTATTTGAAACGGCTTGGCCCGCCATTCATTTTTTTAATAGGGTTAGTTTTGGAGACGCGATTTTTAGGAGGATAGAATGACAGAGGACTACATCTGTGGAGAAAAGTTTAAACAATTATGTGATTTTGATTTTAAAAGTCCAGACTTCAACTTTATCAATAATCTTTTATCAGACGATAAAAAGGGTAAATATGTTGTGTACTCAGATTCTGAAAATTATGTAAATGCATTAAGTTTTATTCACAATAATTCACCTAAAAAATTTGTGCTAGTAACGCACAATGGAGATACAGAGATCAAACCAACAGGACTACCGCACAATCTAGTTCACTGGTTTTCGCAAAACCTGAACTTTGAACACTCAAAAGTTTCTCCACTGCCGATTGGGCTAGAAAATCCACACTGGCACCCAGCCAAAATACCAGCAATGTTAAGTATGCCAGAATCACAAAAAAGAGTGAATAAAGGGTTTTGTCAATATAATTGCGACACATATCCGAAAGAAAGAAAAACCTTAGTCGCTAATCTCTGGTCCAATAACATAGAAGTAGACTGGTATCCCTCTATAAATGGTCAAAATTTTCATCAATACTTGTTTAATTTAAAAATATATAAATACTGCTTCTGTCCTCGCGGAAATGGACTAGACACACACAGAATCTGGGAATCCTTATACATGGGCTGTGTGCCGGTTGTTAAAAAACATATCACGCACCAGTTTGAAGATTCTGATTTACCCGTTCTATTCATAGATGACTGGAAAGACTTTAATTATCAAGAACCAAGCGGAAACTTTGATAGCGAAATGCTGACAATGAAATACTGGAAAAACAAAATTTATGGAAAGATAAATGATAGACATTAATTTCAAAGGAAGATTCGGAAATCATCTTTTTCAACTGTCTTGTGCTGATTTTCTTTCTAGAAAGCTTGAGCAACCAGTGAGAGCAAGGTGCGATAAGATTATTGTTCAAAACAAAACAAAAAATAAATTCTTTGATAATACTATTGTTGTAAACAATGATAACATAGAAAGAATTTTTAATCAAGATAAAAATGAATATAATATCTTGCTTGATGATTACTTTCAGACTAGATACTGTATATCTAAATTTGTAGAGTATAACACGTATCAAAACAACTCTGAGATTTTAGGTAGTTACACTTTTATTCATGTTAGACTTGGAGATACAAAGAATATAATGTCACTTGATTATAACTATTATGACGAGGCGATTAAATCCCTAGATCATGAAGAGGTCATAATCAGCAGCGACAGTCCAAACGACGAGATAGTATTGAAGTTAAAACATAAATATAAAGCAAAAATATTCTTAGGCAACGAAGTAGAAACAATATTAATGGGGGCAAACGCCCAGAACAAAGTTTTGTCTTTGGGTACTTTTAGTTGGTGGATGGGTTTTCTTGGTAGTACCTTCTGGGGAAATAAAGTAAAAACAATATGCCCCAAAGCAAATAGAACAATAAAATGGCACGGAGACATTTTCCCCTTTTTCGATTGGAGAAGCATCTAATGCTTATTTCTTTAGATAAACTGATACCAAAGTACAAAATGAAAACAAACGGAATCCTACATATAGGAGCGCACAGAGGACAAGAAGCAAGCAAGTACAACGCACTTAAAATAAAAGACGCCGTCTTCTTTGAGCCATGTAGAGACAATTACGAGATATGTAAGACCAATGTAGAAAAGTTTGGTTACTCATGTCACAATCTCGCTCTAGGTAGCGAGGAGGGCATCATGGAGATGTATACCGAAACAGCCAACTCTGGCATGTCCTCTTCGCTGCTAAAACCAAAACTACATCTAGTTCAGCACTCTAACATTATCTTCAATGGAAGAGAAAGTGTTCAGGTTAAAAAATTAGACAATGTTTTTGACGATATTGGTATTAACGTGAAAGACTTTAACACTATTAATATGGATGTTCAAGGTTATGAACTAGAAGTTTTGAAGGGTGCGAAAAAAACCCTTGAAGATATTGAATATGTTTACACAGAAATTAACAGAGCAGAACTTTATGAAAGTTGTGCCATGATTGAAGAGTTAGATCATTTTTTAGATGGCTACAACTTCAAAAGAAAAGAAACAGAATGGTTTAACAATGGTAGCTGGGGAGACGCTCTGTATATAAAGGAGGAGTTATGAAAATATCAGCAGTAGTAAATAATCTAGGTCCATCTCAGATGGCTTTTTATTTAATAAAAGAATTTAACAAATTATCCAAAGAGCCCGAAAATTCTTGCTGCGTTTTTACCGAGCTATCGGGAGTGTTTGTGACGAGGCCGCTTTTTTCTTGTTATAGCGTAGCGTTTTTTCCAGAGTATAATGGCGTCTCAATATCTACGACCCTACAAGAGGCGAGATCGCTTCTACAAACAAGCAACAACGCAAGTAAGTATCTATATTTGTGGGACTTAGATTGGACGCAGGGGCCAGTAAATCACGAAGCTTATTGTAATATTATGCTAGACGACAGAATTAAAATAATCGCAAGAAGCGAAAGACACGCTAAATGTATAGAAAACTTCTGTAACAAAAGTCCCATAGGAGTTTTAGATAACTGGAACCACAAAGAACTTCTAAAAATACTAGGAGAACAAAATGAGCAAAATTGATGAAGAATATGTAATAAATAAATACTCAGAAAATGAAAGCACATATTCTATAGCAAAACAGCTAAACACATATCCCAAAAAGATAGAAAGAATTCTTAAAAAGAACAATGTGCCAATGAGGAGCAAATCAGAGTCGCAAAAAATCGCTCTTGAAATGGGCAGATGCGAACATCCCACAAAAGGCAAAGCAAGAACAGAAAATGAAAAAGTAAAAATTAGTGAGGGCGTTTATACTAATTGGCAAAACAAAACAGATGAAGAAAGAGAGAAAATTTCCGAAGGTGCCCAAAAACGCTGGAGCGAAATACCAGAAGAAAAGAAAAGACAAATGATGGAGGCGGCTGGTCGCGCGCTTCACAAAACGTGTAGCGAAGGATCAAAAGCAGAAAGATATCTTTATTCAAAAATGAAAAAGGAGGGCTTAGATGTAATACTGCACAAGAAAGGATTAATTCAGGGAAATTTTGAAATAGATTTGTTTTTACCAGAAATTAAGACTATAATAGAGATAGATGGACCACAGCATTTTCTCCCATTATTCGGAGAACAAAAGTTAAAAGAAGTCATCAAACTTGACTCTGTAAAGAATGGCTTGCTTTTAAAACAAGGATATTGTATAATTAGAATAAAGTATATGCTCAAGGGATTTTCCCAAAAAGCAGCTAGGACATTGTGGGAAATGATTTCTGAACAATTAATCAAAATTGAAAAGAAATTTCCTCCCAAGGACAAACGTTTTATTGAATTGGAGATTAAGTAATGAGTATAAGTACAGATTTGTTTGACCAAGAAGACCTTGTAGAAGATAAAATTGTAGTCGAGCAAGAAGATTTGCCGCCATACGGATCAAAAGAATGGAATGATTTTGTTATGGCTAAATTTGATGATTCTGAATTGATTGATGGCAATCCGCTAGTTCATGGATTGAGACGGGTTGCCGAAGATTTGTTGGGCGACATTCTTGTTAGCAGACCAACTCATGTGCTTGCTTCTGACGACCCAAACGGGCCAGGAAGAGCGACGATTGGTTTTGAGGTTGTGTTTGACTGGATGAACTCCGGGCAGCTTAGGACATACGGAGACGTTGCTGATGTGTGGCATGGAAACACAGACGACCTATTTTGCGCCCATCCAGCCGCTACAGCGGCCACAAAGGCAGAGTCAAGGTGTCTGAGAAAAGCGCTCAAGATTCGCTGTGTGGCGGCGGAAGAGGTGGCTAGAAACAAGGATGTTGCCGCCATTGTGAGAAAATCAATCAAGGTTCAACCAAGCGACGGAGACTGGACCGAAGAAGACCCAATTACTACTCCGCAGCTTAATTTTATTGATGCTAAATGCCAGCAGTTAGGGGTGAATGTTTTAAAATTTATTAATCAAGGAGAAAAGCAATATAAAACAATATCAGAGGTTAGTAAGATGACGGCATCTAAAATGTTGAAACTTCTGAATGAATATCAAAACAATTCTAAAGAGATGCCGGATTCTGTTAAGGGTTATGAAAAGAACTGGAGAGAAAAATGAAATTAAATTACAAATTGGGAAATCTTACTGTAGAATTTGAAGCAGATACAGTCAGAGAAACTTTTAGTCAGCTTGCAACCTACCAAGAAGTTTTTGGCGAAACCAAATGTGGCAAATGCGGATCAGAGAATCTTAGATTTGTTGTTCGTGAAAACGAAGGTAATGAATATTATGAACTGAGATGCAATGACTGTGGCGCGCGACTGTCGTTTGGGGCAAACAAAAAGGGTGGCGGCCTATTCCCGAAAAGAAGAGACGCCGATGGAAATTGGCTACCAGACAAGGGCTGGCAAAAATGGAACAATCAAACCAAAAAACTTGAGTAATACCAATAAAAAACCCCGCCGTAAAAAGCGGGGTTTCTTTTTGTAACGCTCTATGTTATAGATACTCAAGAGAAACATACAATCCATATTGTTCTTTTGAGCCAATATTGAGCGGGCTAGCGCTAAGAGCAACGGCCCAGGTGTGATGGGTATGGTAGCCGGTTCCGCCCTGGTTGAGCGTCAAGTTAGAGCTACCATCGCCAAATTGATGCTGAGTGCTGCCGCCAGCCCAGGTTTGCTGATTGGCTGTTGTGTGAATGTATTGTGTCCACTTGGGCCAAATCATACCAGTCGCGCCGGTGACTTCATCAAGACCGCGCTGACCACTACCGGGAGAATCCAAAAGTGGAACAATCACACCACTACCGCCAACCGTTTCATCATCGCTGGCAACCTGTCCGAGTCTAACGTCGCCATTCACAGCAGCAGAACTATCTAATCCATTATAGAATTTTGTGCCAAGACTATTAGTCCAATAGTTTTTGCTAACAAGTTCAGCGGGCCAAGGCTCTCCCCACCAAAAAGCGTCACCACTACCAACTGCACTAGAACCAGTACCGCCACCACCTTGAGTATTATAAGCGCTACCATTGAAATTAACAATCTCTGCCACCTTGGTATTTACGCCGCTGGCAGGATAATTAATATTGGTTCTGTCATAAATACGAAGTTGAACATTTTGAGTTTTAACAGCAGTATCATGACCAAATCTAATCCCAAGAGTAGATTCAAAGCTTTTGACTCCGCTCAACCCAACAGGTCCATATGATCCACCAATGGCATTTGGCGAACACATGCCGCTTGGGAAAGTGCCCGCAACAAATTTAATATTGTTTGACTGGTCTTTGGTTACACTTCCGTCTCCATTAGAAACGAATGTCGTGTCTTGAAAAGCACCAATTTGAACCGAAGAACCAGCACTCAACCCAAAAAACCCTAAGCCAGACCCAGAAAGGGTTTCCAGGCTTGGATCTGCGTCATTTTGCCCAAGTATTTGAAAGTCTATAATTGCCATTTTGTTTTTCTCCTTTAAGAAAGTTATATATTATATACACAAATAAAGTATTTTTAGGTCTTTTTTCCGTCGCATCCTCCGCAAGTTTTAACTTGAGAAGACACCCTGGGAAGAATTATTCCTCCTTTAGATTTCATTTCTTCTGCCGCCCACTTTCCTTCCGGGCAAGCCTCAGAGGCCCAAGACGTTTTTATCTGCAAAAAACAACCACACTTTTTACAGGAGTTATTAGCCTCTTCATAATATTCACATTTTTTACAAATATCCATTCTATTTTGTTGTGTTTTTTCGTCTACAGATTTAAATCCTGATGCCGCATGTTTTACGGCAGATTTTGAAAAATTCATTGCCTTTTTTGCTAATGTTGGCTCACTGTTGTTATTATTTTCTTTAGGAAGGGGCGCGCGCGCGCCACAAACGCTACATTTAGATCCATTTATATCCTTACCACAAAAATTACACTTCATTTTTTAGACCTATTGTAAATGAATAATCTCTGTTATCTAATCTTTTTATTTTAAATTTTGGTGAATAAACATTGTGTGGACACACGGTTCTATTTTGTAAGAAAAACCAGTCATACAAAGTACCAGCTATGCAGCCACTAAGAGGGTTTCCCGAGCTTTGATATTCAGAACAATTTTCATCCAGTAGGCTATCTGGCAATATTATAGACGGCCTATATGCGGGACAAGAATAATTAGTACTCCAATCTTGTGGATGTAAAAATCCTTGACCCGACATAATGACACGATCAAAACTACAAATATCTACTCCAGATTGATAAGTAGCAAGGAGGTATTGAAAAACAGGTATACTTCTGGGGCTACCAGTCAAGTTATATTCATCTAATAAAGAATTATACGCATCATAAGCGCGCCAATAGGTAAAATCATAACCGTAAGTATCACCCTGAAAACTTGCTTGAATTTCAACTTCTTCTCGCTCCCTAATTGAACCATAACCACCCGGTATAGTACTTCGGCTTATATTTCCACTAAGGCGACGTTTTCTATCACTGGAACATGGCGCGTATTCTAAAATATTCCACTGAACACTACTCAAAATTCTTTCTAATTTATCAAAAAACGTATTTTCTAAAAACATTCCGCTTGAATCATATTCTCTACCGGTGTCCCAAGAAAAACCAAGCCTTTTCGACTGATAAGAATCTATATTGGTTACAACAGACACAGGGGGAACATATGCAGAAAAAATAAAAGTTTCACCCTCTGAAGACCCATATATACCAAGATGCCAATCGCTATACGGGGAAAAAACATTAAGAACATTAGTCAATACACCGCGAGCAAAGGGTATACCAAAAAAATCATCTATTTCAGGCTGAAACCCGTCGATAGAATCAGCAAAAAGCAAATCATCACCAGTAAAATTTATTGTAGGTAAATTATTGCAGTTGAATCTTGGAACTGTTTTTTTATATACTTGAGTAATTTTAGAGACAGGCATAGTAATACCGTTTTGTTGAGTTCTAGCAGTTATATGACTAGAGACAATTTCTCCTTGATTATAAGTATAGTCAAACGATTTAGGGATATTTATTCCAAACGAAGGAACAGAAAATTCATATTCAAAAATTTCCCCAGGTTCGAGATAAACAGTTTGTTTTGAGCTACAGCGGCGCGCTTGCGTACCAAGAATAATTGCACAAGGATTACTATACAAACAAAGAACATCATCGAGGCCACTATCCTTATAAAAATCATAATCGTACCAATTTCCAGAGAAAACTGTGACCCTATGTTTAAAAGGGCTTCCTGGCTCTGTTAAAGAGTCGATAGTTCCACTAACTGTTCTAAAAGATCCTGTAACTTCTGGCGGCTCTGCGCCGTGCCCAGTCATTATTAATTGCGGATCAATAGTGACAGGAAAATCGCAATTAAACTCAGAATAAAAATTCTTATGATGTTTTGGCATATAAACATCAATTCTAGGAGTCCAACAATCCATAATGACAGATTCAGGAATAAAATAATCATCATATATTCTATCTGTAATTTCATAATACTCTGTAGTCACACAACCTTCAGTATATATTTCACTAAAAGAATATAAAGAAATAGCACCCCCGCTTTCTCCAGCCTTCAAATAATATATTGGATAACGATTATATTCACTTTCTAAATCATCAACAAAATAAACACTATTAGTGTCAACCCCCTCCCAAACAACTTCAACCTTATCATAAACAGCAAAATCTGGTAAAGTTTCAGTAAATCCAGAATTATTTAATGGCCCATTTATATTACCAGAACCATCAATAAAAAACCATTTATCGGTAACATATCTTCCAATTATTATATTTCCCTCGCCATCGTCACTTAAATCTTCTCCTTCTGGGTCTTCAATAAAAAAAGTACCTTCTATCTTATACCAGTAGTCAAAATCAGTCAAATAACCAGCAATCTCAGCAACCTGATCTTCATCTAGTTGTTTATCTTGAACAATTATCGGAACATAATACTGATAAAGCGGATCAACAGTGGAAAAACTAGTTTTGCCTGAACCAGTCTTCAGAAATGCTTCTTGCGCCCGAAATCTTATACCCTCTCCGGTAATGTAATTATTTCCATCTATTTTGTCTTTTCTGTCATAGCCAAGAACCATTTCTACAATATCTCCATAATAAGGAGCGGTCCAAAAACTAAAGTCTTGATAAAAAACAAATGGCTCATCAACAACAACAATTTCATGAGCGGTAGAACCTCTATGATTGGTAATTCCTACTGGAGATGGCGGCTTATCTTCAACAGCATAAGTAGATTGAGCAAGTATTTTATCATTAATCGCACCCTTCAGCACGGTGGGCGGAACACCCGCAACATAACCTTCATAGCTGTAAAATTCTTGCGGGCCTAGCTCTTGCTCTACATACCCGCCGCCAACGGCGACAGAAACATCACCAAAAGTAAAATCACTTCTAGTAGTACTAAAATTTTTATAATCCCTATATACAGCATTAACACAAACTGAAGAACTATTAAGATTTCCCGGCCTACCCATTCCACCAGCTTCACCACCACCATAGAAAATAGTCTGATCCATTTGAAAATAAGGATCTAGAATAAAAAAACTAGTAGTTTGATTATTTGCCACGCCATCCCGCCAGCTTAAAACATCAAAATCTTCTATTAACGAATCTGTATAATAAGGACTTTGGACACTAGCCCTGTAGGTCGATTGAAACTGATCAAAAAGATGATAACCAACCTCATAAAAAAACTCAGAACTAGGTATGAGAACAGCATAAACAGTAGATAGTTCTTTATCTGTAATTTTAACAAAATCAATTGGGTAAATTTCTTCTTTTACGGCAATTATTTTTGTTCTACATTTAACACCGTCAACCTCTTCTATCCCATAGATACTAAGGTGGTGTTCAGTTAAATCTATTGTTACGCCCTCAGAAACAAAAGATTCATCATGTAACGACCACTCAAGAATAGCGGGGCCGCCCAAGCACTCTATAGTAGGACAATTAGGATTATTCTTGGTTCTTGTATTATAAATCTCTTCAACATGAATTACTTCTGGATAATACTGATGATCCGTAAATTTTATCTTAATATTTAAAGGATCAAACTCTCCGTGAATCGGGTATCTTGCCTCGTATCTATGAGTATAATCTCCTTCTTTGTAAAAACCGCGAGTAGTTTCTATAACACAATCTCTAACAAAAACCAAACCAACATCGGTTGCAAGCTCTTCAATTTCTGTAAATTCACACCTTAATCTAAAAAAACTATTTGTGCATGAAGACACCCTTCCAGGAAATCTTATTGTTGCAAAAGAGTCGCAAGGATTAGAATATTTTGCCATTATAATTTGCTGTGTGCGATCTTGAGAGTCTGTCGCAGAGTATCTTAGGTTCCATTCATATTTTTCCTTATCCTTGGCTTTATAGGTGTAATCACAACCAGAATAGTCTGGAGCTTCACCGACCAGTTCAAGATTACAGGGTAAATTTTCGGGATCGGGATTCATCGGAAAATATACAGGATGATATTCGTATTCTTGTATTATGTTTCCAACATTTACTAGCTCATAAATAAATTTTGCTTCTGATACCCTAGCGCCCTTTTTAGTGTTATCAGTTTTAGGTTTAAAAAATTCAATCTCTAATTTGGAACCCTCTTTAAAATAATTAAAATCAAAAACCTCAAAGTTAAAAAAAGAATCTGTATACTTGCATGTAGATACGTATTCTCCTTCAGCAACCCTCTCAAAACAAGTATGCCAGTCATATTGGATATTTTCTTCCCATCTATTTCTTAAAGTCTCATAATTACCAGAAGGCTCATTAGATACACCAAAAGATAAATCCGATCTTATTATTCTATAAAGTTCTAACCAAACTATGTTTTTAAACTTGTTTTCTAGGTTATCATTAGTCCAATCACCCAATTTAACAAGTGAACCAATAACACTCTCTTCAGCATTATCTAAATATTCGTCAACTAGCTCTTCATCAATAGGCTCAAATAAAAATATAAATTTAGCATTTTCTTTATGGATTTTGCTATATATGTCTATATATTGATATTCATCATCATCTGTAAATTCCGTTATAAAATTGTCAAAATCAACAAGAGAATCAAACTGCCTAAAATTAACGGGTAAATCTTTATTTTTAACCGAGCCACTCAACTTTGAGTAGTTATTATTGCTTTTCCACTCATTAGAACCATCCATACTCAAAGGATTTCTAGAAGTAATGCCTTTATTACCAGTACCCAACCTAAGACTAATTTCATTTATATAGTCTTGAAAATTTAAATTTTGTTTTTCCCAATCAAAAACATCTTCAACAGAAAACTCAAGAACCAATTTTCTAACAATTGTTGTTTTTTTAAAAATTCTCCTGACATGATTCTTATTATTTTTTAAAAATACTTCGTCGCTAATCTTTTCAGTTCTATAAGTATTTGCTACAAAAAGAGATTCATCGTAACCAGTTTCAAACGTGCTAAGGTCGATTAATTTCCTTGGCTTAATACCTTCAGGCCCTATATCTTGCCGAAAAACAACTTCATAAAAATCTTCTTTTTTTTCAAAAAGAGACCTAATAGACGGCGCATATCTATCTAACTGAAAATAAAACTTATCAGCCTGACACTCTCCTTCGCAACACTTACAAGCTCTTCCCATTTTTTTCTCCTATGGGCAACCAACCCAAATCGGGGTCCACTCATAATTTATTCTAAGTAAAATACAAAATACATTATCATTAGCGACTTGT
>Ga0181590_10002748_pt1 | contig 14847 bp, 22 predicted proteins | sample 071ome_34_FD_132446 | JGI IMG/M metagenome (GOLD analysis project Ga0181590, IMG submission 132446) | Coastal salt marsh microbial communities from the Groves Creek Marsh, Skidaway Island, Georgia - 071411BT metaG (megahit assembly) | ecosystem: Environmental > Aquatic > Marine > Intertidal... | reverse complement strand
CAGATGTCGTTGGCGGACCCATGACTTTGATTGGAATATTTGGCAAGTCTGGATTGACTTGATTCCAATGTGTGTATGGATTATCGATCCAGGTGCCGTCTTCTTGTGGAATCTTAGCAGTTAGTGCTTTACCCAAGTCTGCACGACTGATTACAAGTTGCGGACCTTTTCTTGAGTTAGCAACAACGATGCCGTCATAACCAACTTTGATTTCTGTCAAAGTAACGCCTTGTGCGTTGCAGTATTCTAGTTCTTTTACCTTCATACGAGATGAAGCATTTCCAATGTCAATGTATTGAGTTCCAACACCTTGACATACATTCTTCTTACCTACAGATGATCCACCAGATTCTACTACTGGTGTTTTGATTGCAGGATTGTTGCCTAGTTTTTCAGCAATGATTGTTGCAAATGGAAGGACTGTTGATGAGCCAGCAATTGAAATATAATCGCGTGCATGAGTTATATTTGTTAATGAAAAAATTACCACAATTGTAGTAATTAATAATTTATACATTTTTATTCCTTTCTGATCGACGTTTTTGACTGTCTCTTATTTTTATGGTGTAAAGTTATGTTCTACAACTTTATTTAATAATATTATAACACCAAAAGATTACGGATTTATTACAAATCACAACATATAGTCTTTTTTGTAAAAAAAATTTTAATCAGGCATTAAGTGTATTCATAAATACATTTAAGGAGATTTCGATGGACTTTTTAACTCTAGTTGGAGAAGTAGGCTTTCCAATTGCTGGTGCTATAGCCGCTGGTATATTTGTGTTTATTACACTAAAGTTTATTCTCGCAGGCGTAACAGACAGCGTAAACACACTTAAAAATATCATTGGTGCACTAGACAACAGAGTGCAGACAATGAACAACGACTTGGTTAAGATTGATACACTGCTAAGTTATGTATTGCATGTTCGTCCAAACATTGATAGAATTGCCGCTAATGAGGGCAAAGAAGATGCTCGGAGAGACTAGTATGATTTGGATGGATTATTTAATTGAACAAGTGGGTACTAGTTTCAAAGTAAAAGGTGACACAGAAACTGAAGTACAAGACAAAGGCTTGTATAAAGAAGGCGATGTGTTTGTAGTTAAAAATGGTTGGTTAACAAAAGTAGGTAAGTTCGAGGAGTTACTGTTGAGAGAGGGACGAAACCGTGGAAGTGGACATAGCAGGAGCGATTAAGGACTTTGGCTTTCCTATTGTTGCGGCAATGGGAATGGGATACTTCATATATTTTATATGGAAATGGGTTACAGAAGTTATTGATCCTGTCATAGGTGATGCAATGGTCACACTGATCAAACTTGTAGATCGTGTGCGCATGTTAGACAATGATTTGATTAGACTAAATCAAAAACTTGCAATGGTACTTGAATATAAAGCAGAACTAGAAGCAAAAGGCTTTCGACTAGAAGATGGTTTAGAGCAAGTGCTTGCTGAGAATAGAACCAAGAGTCAAGGCTTTAACAGCACAGGTAAAAAATGAAACATCTAAAACATTTCTCTATCAAGCGAGATCGCAAACCTTGGATAGCAACATTTGCCAAACGTGAGTTAGGCGATGTTTATGATATGCTACAACAACAGGGTAATACTATTGTTATTGAAACACGAGAAAGTGAAAAACTACCTGATAACTATATTGATGTAGATGTTTATGTAGAGTTTGCTAGTCCACAAAAAGAAATGTGGTACAAACTTACTTGCTAGTTGCTCTGTAAATTCCATCCCAATCTTTAGGCTTTCCTTGTTTCATACGTTCGATCATTTTATCATAATAAGTACTCATTGCAGGTGCAGCTTTTTTATACTTGCTTACATTTTTTATTGCAATATCCCAAGAACCACTATAATAGTTTTTTAAAAATGTTACATGTTCTTTTGTTTGTTTATGAACTGTATATATACGCAAGGGTTTTTCTTTACCTTTTACTGCAATATTGTCTAGTTCCCACCAATCAAAATCGTTACGTGTAAGCTCGACAGTATCTGGACCGACAATTAGTAATACACCATAGCTCTTTGTTTGTGATTCTAGTCTTGCTGCTACACTAACTGGGTCGCCTAAACAGTCATAGCCTAATTTCTTTTTACTGCCTATATTACCTACTAGTATTTTACCTGTGTTCACACCAGCACCAAGCCCAACTGGAGGTTTACCTTCTGCAGCTAAATCTTTATTAAAATCTTCACATGCATCAATCATATCCAGTGCTGTTTGTACTGCGCTACGTGCATGATTTTCATCATCTAGAGGTGCACCGTGAATATGCATACTTGCATCACCTATGTATTTGATAATCGTACCATTGTTTGTCATAACAGGTTCAGTGATTGCGGTCATGTATCCATTGATAGTACGTGTAAATCCTTCAACATCCTCACCATAACTTTCGCCTAACCCTGTAAAGTTACGCATATCGGTCATAACACAAGATAATATTTTTTCTTCGCCGCCTAATTTAATAAGCTCTGGATTTTTTTGAAGTTTTTCAACAACTGTTGGATTAACATATGTTCCAAATTGTGCTTTTATTTGCTGTTTTAATTTGAATTCTCTAACAAATCGTGCAAATACAGAATGAAGGCCTACGATGATTACTGTAGCAATTGGCATTGTAACATCTAACAAATATAGATAATTTTGCCATGCATATAAAGCTCCATAACCCAAGCCAACTGTAAAAAATAAAATGCTTCCACCGATTATGTAATAAGGAGTGAACCTAGCAAGTATAACAAGTATAAGACCTAACGTTACAGTTACAGCAAGTTCTGCAAGAAACGCCCAAAAAGGACGTTCTATTTGATCACCGTCTATCATTGTTTGCAATGTTACTGCTGCTGGTATATAATTATGCTGCGGCCCAGTGGGACTAGCAATTAAGCCTCCTATGCCCTGTGCTGTGATACCTAATATTACTGTTTTACCTTCGATACTCCAGAACTGATCTTCATCAGCAGCACTAACTACATCAAAATATTTGTTCCAACGGAGCCATATTTGACCGTTCGGATCAGTGTTTACAATAGGATAACCAGGTATACGTACTTTTTCAACACCGCCTTCATTTGCCTTAATTTGATAGCTAGGTGCACCTGTAGCAACACGTATTACTTCTACTGCCAAGCTAGGAAAGGTTTCTTGCCCTACTCTCATTATCAAAGGAACTCTGCGTACTACACCGTCTATCTCAGGAGCTGTATTAACAACACCCACACCGTCGGCATTTTCTCCTAACAATGGTATAGGGCCCAACATACCTGGCCATTCAAACAAGAATGGAATTGGATCTCCTATCTTCGCAACACCACGCGGTACAGCATTTCTATTAACACTTGTGCTTCCACTTTGCGCAATAACAACCCCATTTCCAGCTATAGCTTCCGCAAGGCTTATATCGCCACCTAACCTATCTTTTTCGCTAAAGATCATCGGCATGACAATTATTCCCGCACCTGCTTCACGAAGTTTCCAGATTATATCTGCTAAAACATCTCGCTTCCATGGCCATTGTCCGTACTTTTCAATCGTGTTTTCATCAATAGTTACAATAGCAATATCTTGCGAAAATATAGGCTGATCTGTTTGCTGAAGCAAATCAAATTGTTTAAGTCGTGCAGTTTCCACTACAATATTATTTCCGTAGTGAAACAAAGTCATAAAAATAGCGGTCACAAAGGCTAAAGCCCAATGTGTTAATATTTTGCTCATAGTGTATTTATTTAAGGCTACATACTTAAAATTATTTTATACCTAATAATTTTTTTCTTAAATCCGAAATCACTGGTTTATTAGAGTTTTCTTCTTGTGTATTTTCTTGGATTGTTTTTTCTAATTTTTTAACAGGCTGAAGTTTTTGCTTTGCATGATGAATCCTGGTATATAAACTAGCACAAATTTCTTCGCTTTCAAACCTAGATGGATCAGTATTCATATTTTCTAATCTATCGTATAATATTAAAGAAGTCAGCAACATTACACACATAGTAACTACAGTCAGCCATGTAAAAAAAAGTAAAATCATAAAACTTTCAAATTCCAAAACAATTTCTGTACTATGGATATTTACCAAAATATTAAGTTTCGTTGATCTTTGAATTCTTTTGTCTACGTCTTAGTTGTATTTTTTTTAAACCATAATTTGCTGATCTCAAAAAAGTAATTTGAGTTTTTTGCATTGTTGTAGCTATAGGACCATTTGGTATAATAGAAAAGGTTGTGTAAATCATAAAAATATTTAGTTCTGTGTAACTGTAACTGCACATCCTGCTGTAGTAGCACAAGTTCCTGATAATGTGTATGATCTGCTAGTTGTATTTTCTTGAGTAGTAGTAATCGAATAGGCACCACCTCCATTACTTAAATCAAGAGTAAGACTGTGATTTGCATTGTCTTGTTGTAAACTATTCACAGTATGCCCGTCTCCCGATATATCTATATCTGCAGCGTGTCCTTCACTTCCGCGCTGCATTAAATCAATATCATTACTATTACCAGTAACATCAATATCTCCTATATGTTTGGCACCGCGCTGTACGTGATATACATCATTGTTGTTGCCAGTAAGAGTAACACTTAGATCATGAGCATCACTACAACAGTTAGTAGCTTGATCTGCTTGATAAGTTTCAACATTATTACTGTTTCCAACTATTATAGCTTCTGCTTGATGATTTCCTCCTTCAATACTGTCAGTTATACCAGTTTCATACATACCTTGATTTATATCAACAGTATTAGTATCTCCTGTTATACTAATTGTAGCATCATTACTTTCGCCAGTGCCGCCTTGATAGACATCTATAATGTTATTATCACCATCTATCATCCCATAAACATGACTATGCTGCCCGCCGTCTTGATGTATAATTACAGTATTGCCATCTCCTTCGATGCCTTTCGTTGCACCAGGTATACCACTAATGCCGTGATTTTCACCGTCTTGAGTCACAGTTAAAGTAAAATCATCACCAACTTGATAAACGTAAAGGTCGTTTGCAAAACTAGCGTGATTGAGTGATATTAATGCTGTTATCAGACTCAGCGCCCAAGCGATAATCATATATAACAAACTCCCCTTGTTGTAGATCAATAGTATAACCATAACTTTGATGCAATCTTAACTCGACATGATTTCCATAGTCCCAATCCGTTCTTTTAAATACCCAGTAAGGCAATTCTTTTACAAGCTCTATACCAGTATTTGGATCAAACCCGTATATGTTTTTTTCTTCTTTGAGAAGATTGCGATTCGATCTAAAAAGTTCATCTTGAAATAATGCCATAAGTGCTAAATTTAATTGATCTAATAAATCATAAAGCATATCGGCAAGCATATAATTTGTTTCATCTAGTGCTGTTACCCAAACTCCTTCTATACTTTCTGTAAGAGCATCTGCTTCTAGCCCATCAAATTCTAAAAAATCTATTCCTAAAAAATCTGCTGCTTTTCTTTTGTTACGGAGTTCTTCTTCTTGCTCATCTATGTAAGGAGATTTTTTGCGCAGTATCAAAAGCTGATTAATTAAATCTTCAGGGAGATCAAGTCTTAATGGTGGTGCTGGTGCACGCATACCATGTGTTGTCACTGTAGTTTGAAATGCTTGATTCATTACAACAAACCCTGCATCTGTTGCGACTTCAATTTCTCCTACATAACACATACCTGCTATGTCGCAACTAGGAAGCAGTGTTATCATACTACCACCTGTTTCATCTACAACCATTATAAAGTCTGTACCTCTTACAGCAATAGTAGCACTAGGGGTACGTATTTTAACATTTTGTTTAAAGTTTTTTGCAATTTGTCCGCTAGCATATCGTACTGTTCCTAAACTTGCCTTAAGACTTAATTTGCCGATATCATTTGATGGATCATATACAAATTCATCAATAATCAATCTACTATGCTGTGTAATATCTACTCTGGTTTCGTCAACAAAATCAATTTGCATACTAGCGTTGGCTGTTACAGCCGTATCCATCATCTCAATACCCAAGCCATCCACAGCTTCTATACTATCTGTTCCTCGCTCAATTGCGCCGCTGCCTTTAATCTTACCGATTTCGCCCACACTTGCTTGTGCTTGGGAGAGAGTTAGTAGTAAAAAACAAGCAAATATTAATTTTAACATTAGTCGCTTTGTGTAATATCTATATCAGCATTATCGCCAACAGTAGTAAGATCAATAATATTATCATTCGTGCCGCTTTGATTCAGTGTAATAGTATTTCCTTTACCTTTAGTATCAAGTGTAATACCATGTCCATTAACATCTCCGTTACCGGTAATATCAATATCTAATGTATTAGCAGTAGCAGTTAAACTACTATTTGCATCAATGCTTACTGATACTGTAGCATTTGTTCCATCAATATCCGTAGTTACAACAGTATTACTGTCAATAACTGTAAATGCTATTGTTGCACTATCTGCATCTGCAGTTTCTCCAATATTAATAGTATAATCTTGACTGTCGCCTGTGCCTGTAATATTTAAAGTAACATTCTCACAGTTTCCAGCAGCAGCACTACTACATAATAAATCTACTGTATTGCTATCTCCTGTAAAATTCCAAGTACCTGTGTATGTAGTGCCTAATATCTGTGCTGTAATAGCGTTACTATCACCAGTTTGAGTAATACTAAATGTCATACTATCACTAGCATTACCTGTACTACCTAAAACAACGTCTTGCGTAGATGTACCAATAGTATTATTTTCACCATCTTGTACAATATCTAAATCTAATGTATCTCCAACCTGTGCAATATATATATCGTTTCCATAAACTGTTGCTATATTAATCGCAATTGTGAACAATAAAACAAGCGAGCTAATTAGTTTTTTCATTTTTTCTCTCTCCGTGCCCTAGTTATCTAAGGTCTTTAAATTTCCAAAGTTTTCTTCTTTCGCCCTCTTTAACTAATTCGATTACACCTGCTTCTATTGCAGCTCTTACTGCATAATTGACTGGCTCATTAACACTATATCCTGTTTCGCTTTCTATTAACTTGGTACCCAAGTCGAAGAATTTAAACATATCTACACCTGATCGTGTGCTTGCAATAGACTTTTCTGTTGCTATGCTCATTAGTACTTTACCAGTACTAACACTTACCAAACGCATGACAATAGTAACAGTGTCAACTCTGTATTCTGTTTGTGCACCAACTCCTAAATATCTTGCCCCAGCACCTCCTACTGCTACATTTGCATCATAACCAACTATACCTCCTTCTAATATTAGTCCGGCGAATACCATTGGCTTCAACGGAGTAGGACCATTTGGAAGTTCTTTTTCATACACTTCACGTGTGTTGCGGATTAACTGTCTCTCCTTAATCAGATGATCCATTCCAACACGCTCGACCACTTCAAACCATGTTCCATTACCAACCTCTTGTAATGCTTTAATAACCCAAACTTCTGATCCTTGGGTGACTGCACTACTTAAATTAGCAATATTATCTGCTGGTTTTCTTTGACCTGTCTTATCTTGGAAGCTATAAACTGCAATTGTTATTTTTTTGCCATCTAACTCTGAAACATCACTAAGAGCATCTTTAAGAGGAGCATCTTGAACTTGCGGATCTCCTGCATTTATAAATGTGTCTAAACTTTTTGGTCCAGCACATGCACTTAATAATAAAACAAATATTAAAACAAAATATTGCATTAGAAATTAAACTCACCTGATCCCGGAATAGTAATAGTTGTTGTTCCGTCATCACTTACAATTGTAAGTGAAATATCACCAGTAACGCTATCTTTTTCCCAAGTAATTGTTGATCCTTCAATTTCTGCCGTTCCTGTAGTTGCACAACTTGTACTACATTCTGCAAACATAGCATCAACCATCTGTTTACTTAGTGTTGCATAAATTCTAGATTCAACGTTCTTAATAAATTTATTAAGGGTTGTATTTTCTAATTCTCTTGCAATTCTTGCCGCTTCCGCTCTTTTCTCCTCTGCTAAATCCTGTTTTCTGTTGTGTTGCAATTGTTCAACACTTAAAACATGATTACTATATCCGTTTCCGAAATGAAAGGCAGGTGATTTGAATCCCCAGCCCAGTTCACTTGCGGCAATTGAGTTTGATAAAAGCAGACATCCTACTAAAATTATCCTCAATAACACGTTTTCTCTCCTAAATATTTATGCAATAGTGTAAATATTTTTACACCATTTATTTTTGTGTACTCATAATTTTATTATAAGTATTTACATGAATTTTAAAGAAGAGCATTCATATATATGGGATAGCCTAGCTTATTTTGATGAAAAAATTAGCAATAAACCGTTACCTGAAAAAGTTGAAGAATTAGAAAGAACTTCGTTAGTTAATGCACTAACCGAATTTAAAGGTAACAAGACCAAAGCTGCTGCAAGTCTTGGCATTGGCAGAACTAATCTGATTGCTAAAATTAAGAAATATAATTTACTTTAAAGTAAAGCCTATACGACCTTTTTGATCTGTCGCAAAATATGTTTTATTGCGAAGTTTGGGTGCACCCGAAAATACTGCTGGAAATTTAGTATAATAATCTAAACTTACGCTATCGCCTTTTACTTTTCCAGCAGTAATTAATTGCAAATAATTGTTGTTGTTAAGTGCAGCCATCATTGCATTTTTAAATTCATTATTTTCATTTACGAACGGAATCATTGCATTTACAATTGCAGTAAGAGCATGATATACTACTCTATAATCAGGTCGTTCAGTAGTTCCGGGTGCTGTACCTTGCGCACGTGTCATACTACGTAATTTTTCACTAGAAATATCATCAATATTTTTACTAGTTTTATCTAAATCTATTAAGGCACGTACATCATCATTATCTATAATATTAAACATTAGTGCAACTTTAAGTGGTCCTTGAATTGCACTTTGCGTTCCCAATAATTCAATGATTTCACTTCCTATTGGAAATTTATTTTTTATTTCAGGTGTAAGTTGTTTTGCAATGCCACTTAAACTACTTGCTGCGCCACCGCCTTTTTTAATTTTACTGCTGATTTTTAGCTCTTGATTGTTTGGAAGTTCGATGATACTATCAATTAATTCCTCTGTTGTATTTTGAGGAAACATAATTTTACTTCCTTTAAAACTATTCAATCCCAATGTCTGTAGGAGCTTTGGTGTATCTCCTCCAGTAAACCCTCCATCAATGAGTGCTAAAGGACCTAAGTATTCGCCACTATATTTTTGTAGAACATTAAAGTATGGAGCAGCATTTTCTATAGGTTGAGTACTACCAGTACGTGCTCTTTGTATTGCTTGGTCGATTACAGAAATTAATGCTTCAGCTGGTGTATCTTTTACTTGTTGTTCGACTCCGCGCTTAACATCATTAGCTAATTGATCTGTAGTTCTATAGTTTTCATCTTTAATTAAATCACTTGGTTTTATAGGCACACTTTCTTCTTTCGCGCCTTGACTAAACTTATAACCTTTAATTGTTTTCCATAATTTATGCACACCAGTTGGCGGTATTTGTTGAATATAACGAAGATGATGTTGAGGCTTGTTATTTGCATCAAACACGCTTGCAATAATAACAGCCATTGTTGCTGACGTTTCTACATTATCATTTATGATTGTTTCATCCGATGGAATAGCTTGATCCAGTGCCGCAGACATTTCTTCTTTTGTATCAAATGCCGGGCGTCCATCATTGGGAAGTACATTTATATCTGTGATAGTGAGGACATCCTTGGGATTAGTATCACTGATATAGGTTTGACCAGGTTCTCTTGCTGTCACACCTCTCGATTCTATAAGATGATTTAATAACATAGTAGAGTATTTATCTACATTTTTATCTTAGGTCCCATCATAAAATAAAAGTAAAAATTGTCTTGATGTCTTAAATTCATAAAAGTATCAATAATAATATCTTTATTCTCATTTAAATAATTTTCCCATATTTCAATAAATGGATTTTTTATTTCTACATCAAAACAGCAAGCCTTTTCATAGGGACCTTTAAACCAATAAGTGCGCAAGTCTCTACGTTCTGTAAAAGTTATATAAGAAAAAACTCTTTCTGATCTTGTAAGTCTAAACAATTTTTCATCGATTACAGGAGATGTATCACACTTTTCTACAATTGTTTTTCTCACTATATCCTCTTTGTATAAACCTGGCAGCCTGTATATCATACCAATAAGCGAATCTTTAACTTTTTTAGGATTTCCGCTAGATAGATAATTTCCTAACTCTTTTCTAAAGTTTGTTTTCCCAAAATTTTTATCAAGAGCACCATAAAAAAGCTTTTTATTAAAATGATCTCTTATATGTTTTGCCTGTTGTAGAAAATCATCTTTTAGTAGAAATTCATCAATTATTTCTGATTTATCTAAATCTACTAGTGTAGCATCGCTTTTAGTCTCATATATGAGAACTGATAGAAAAATAGGATCGTGCCTAAACATATAAGTATTTTCACTAATAGCTCCGCTATCAGTTAATGTAAAAAGATCTGGTATATTATAATTTTTATTATTTGTCATCTTGTAGCCATCATTGTTAAAGAGAATCCACAAATACGTACATTGAATTTACTATTTGGTTTACATTCAAACACAACTATTTTAGCACGTTGTCCGCTCGAAGTTTCGTATACACACTCATAATCTTCTGGTATAATTACACCACCTGCAGCAAGTGTTCCTTTTAAATCGTGTTGTAATTGATCTTTATATTCTGGATCAATCCAACTACGAGCAAGTGCTCTCCCTAGTATATCAGGCAACTGTTGTTTAACAGTTTCTCTATCAAGAAGTTTTACACTTTTCTCTACAAGTTTAAACTCGTATACATATGCACTTACTTCCTTTTTTTTATAAGGAACAACTGCTGTGGTCATTCATATACTCTATTATGCGTATCATTACAACGTAAGAATGTTGCACATTTTGGTAAATGTTTGAGTTTTTCTGCACCAACATAGGTACATGCACTACGCAAACCACCTAGAATATCCTGTACAGTATTTGTAATTGATCCTTTATAGGGAACAAGCACTTCTCTACCTTCGCTTGCACGATAATCTTTTAGCCCACCAAAGTGTTTGGTATTTGCGGCATCACTACTCATACCGTAGAACTGCACAAAATGTCTTTGTTCAAAGTGTGGCACATAAGTGCCATCATCTTTTCTTGTGTATTCATTATTTGCATAGTGCTTTGTGATTACTTCGCCGCCCCCTTCATCGTGTCCGGCAAGCATACCACCTAGCATTACAAAGTCCGCCCCCGCTGCAAAAGCCTTTGCAACATCTCCAGCACTGACGCATCCGCCATCTGCAATAATGTGTCCCCCAAGACCATGAGCAGCGTCAGCGCACTCAATAACAGAACTAAGCTGAGGGTAACCAACGCCAGTCTGTATACGAGTAGTGCAAACGCTTCCAGGACCGATGCCAACTTTAACAATATCTGCTCCACGTAAAATTAACTCCTGAGTTTGATCTGCTGTAACAACGTTGCCTGCAATGATAACAATATTTGGATAGTTTTCACGCACACTTGCTACATAGTTTAAGAAACGTTCGCTATAACCATTAGCAACATCGATACACACATATTTGATATTATCAGTGCCAGCATATACTGCACTAAATTTGGCAGCATCGTCATCTGTAATACCCATACTATATGCTACATTTTCATATGCAACGTTACTAGTATTAAAAAATTCAACCAGTTCTCCAATTGTATAGGTTTTTACAAGGCAAGTAAAAAGACCAAGTTCACCTAACGCATTGGCCATTTCGAATGTGCCTACGCCATCCATATTAGACGCCATTATAGGAATGCCTTCATAATCATATTCGCTAAGTACATTATTCGGAAAGTCTACTCGATAATTACGAAATTTATGTTTACGTTCTACTCTTACTTGTTTACGCGAACTAAGAGTACTTCTTTTAGGACGTAAGAGAACACTATTGTAGTCTAGTTTAATATCTGGTTCTATATTCATCGAAACCTCTTTTATTAGTTTATACTAGTATAATATGATTATTGATTGTTGTCAATTATTCTGTTTCTAATTTTACTTCCAAAGGATAGCCTTGTTTTCTTGCTTCTAACAAAACTTCAACACCTTTTTGTTCAGCAATTTCGAATGGAAGAACTGCAACTACACTCGAACCAGCTTCGTGAATTTCAACAGTTTTTAAATTTGCGTCAGACTCTTGATAATCAAAAATATTAATAAGACTTTCACTTACAAATTCGAACGTAGTTTTGTCATCATTAATATATATAACTTTAAAATCTTTAGGTGGTTCGATATCAAGTATCTCTCTTACGTTTTGAATTACTTCTGTTTTAGTATTACTCATTGCAACTCCTGATATGTGAGGGGTTTTCACCCCTCACTTTATTATAGTATTTACTCCGCTAGTTGCTCAATAGCAATCTTGCGAGGCTTTTTTTCTTCAGGAATAATACGCTCTAAAGAAATATAAAGCATGCCGTTTTCTAGACGTGCACCATTTACAACCACATCATCTGCTAGTGTGAAGTTGCGCTTGAACTTGCGAGCTGCAATGCCACGATGAATAAAATGCTGTTCAGTACTTTCTTCTGTTTGTGGATCGTGTGAAATTGTTAACACACCTTCTGCAACTTCGATGTCCAAATCTTCTAGTTTTACACCTGCTAGTGCAATTTCAATTTGGAAGTGATTGCCATCTTTGACAATGTTGTAAGGCGGGTATCCTGTGCTTGAAGCCTGATGTTCTAGATAACGATGCATGTTATCAAAGATTCTATCAAAGCCTACTGCATAGGGTGTTAGTTTATTGATGTCGAGTGTGGTTAATCTTGTCATTTTCATATCTCCTTTATAAGCAAGATTTAATGTTTGAGATCCATTTAGGCATCTCGGTTAAGTAGTGGCTAACCGTTGACCACTGCGTGTGTATTAAGGCACAACCCTATCTTTTGACTCGAGGCGGTGTTTTATGACCTACCCCCCATTGACCCTGGATATAGTTTTCAACCTCTATTCCATAATATGAGTCATAATTCGTTTTATTTATCTCTATAGTTGGTCCTGCCACCGTGTTACTCCACGATGTAAAAATATATTTATACTAGCGGTTTTCAATTTCTGCTTTCTTTTTTCGCCAACGTGCTTGCCCAGCGGCTTTTGCTCTACGTCTTTTTTCACTTGGTTTTATAAAATGTTTTCTATCTCTAAGTTCTTGCAAGATGCCTTCATCTTGTAATAGCCTCTTGAGTTTTCTCCAAGCACGAGTAACATCGTTATTTCGAACCTCTACAGTGAGGCCACGTTTAGGTCTTGATTCTTTTGCCATTTATACATCCATTTTATCAATGCTTCTATTGGATCATTGATTTTATTTAAATTGAATCTCTTGTATGATTCTTTATTATTATAGTAAAAAACATTATTATTGTCAATAAAAAAACCTGTATAAAAATCATTAAACGAACAATTTAATATAGTAAATTGACTATCATTGTATGCACTAACAATCCAATCCAGAGTATTACTTTCACTTGTTGTATATACTGTAACAGGAAAATTTAGTCTTCTTAAATTATCGATTATTGTATGCAAGTAATCATCGCAGCCTAATAATAATATAGAAGGTTGATTTGCAAAAAATAAATCAGGTTCTGTTACTACTGTTACGTCTTCGTAACTCATTTTCAACCTCTTGTTGTTCTTGAATTGTCAAGTCTTCTATATCTGTAAATCCGCCTGTCACTTGATCTGTTAGGTGAATAACGTATTCTTCGTTTAGATATGTATCTGTTTTTTTTGCGATTTGCATCCATGAATTTCCATTAAATTTATATAGTTTATTTGGTAAAATATCAACACGCATAAACAGATCACCTTTATCAGGATTAATTGGAAACGAAATTCCAAAGTCTGCTTGTGCTGCCTTTTCTAAATCAAGATCCTCTACAACAGCATTACTAAATGCAGGAATCTCTAAGGCTTTGGGTTTGTGTCAGAATTAGATACTGAAGGTTCTGCATCTGCTACAAGATCATCGCCAAAACTATCCTTTTCAACTAGTTGGTACTTTTCTGCCATTTTAAGAACTACTTCGTCTCTGCGTACAATTTCAGCTTGCAAATCTGCTACTTGACTAACAAGTTCCTCAATACGAGATTGAAAAGCAGTAACTCCACCAGAAATATCATCTAATTGTTTTTTATACGCATCACGTTCTTGTTCAGTGGCTATTACTTTATCTACTAATCCTTCACTTTCTTCCCGGGCAGATTCTAACGCAGATAATAAATCTTGTTGTTCTGTGCTTAATTTAATTTTTTCTGCTTCCAATCTTGCATATTCTTCTGGATCTACCTTGCCTAAGTTACTGTCTAAAAGTTTTTCTAATTCATCTAAAATTTGATTATGCTTTTGTAATTCCATTTCTAATTCCTCTAATCTCGGATCATCGACCCTAACAATCTTTTGCTTTGGCTTATTAAGTCCACGGTCTTGTCTATACCAACCTATGGTCATTGTACCTGCAAGCACCAAACACACAGCAAGTGGATCAAATACTGCAACAATAATAATTATGACCCAACGTACTGCAGTTTCTAGTGCCGTGTTATCAGCATCTTCATACACCAGTTCAGCAATATATTTTACAGGTCCAACTTCAGCTTCAAGTGTGCGCTGAGTTGCTTCTAGTTTATACTTCTCTTCAATGAGTTTGTCAATAGTATCGTTCGCAACACGGATGCGATCTTGTTGTTCGTCGATGATTGCTTGTGCATCTGCATCCTCACCTACAGTGATTTGACTGCGTAGTT
>Ga0181590_10002739_pt1 | contig 14870 bp, 10 predicted proteins | sample 071ome_34_FD_132446 | JGI IMG/M metagenome (GOLD analysis project Ga0181590, IMG submission 132446) | Coastal salt marsh microbial communities from the Groves Creek Marsh, Skidaway Island, Georgia - 071411BT metaG (megahit assembly) | ecosystem: Environmental > Aquatic > Marine > Intertidal... | reverse complement strand
TGGTTCTTGCCTCTTCTCGGATTGACTTTTAGTTGTCAATCCCCGGAGGAACCGACGGCGTTGCCCGAAAAACCTCTCTTTGAATGGACTGACCCGTCTTTTCGCGTTGGGTATCCCGGCCCCTATTCAGAGGTTGACAGCAGCTCATACCATTTAGCCAGACAAGCCCTAGCTTGTCTCGCGGATGGCCGTCCAGAGGGCATTCCTTTCCCGTTAAGTGATAGCGTTAAAATCAGTTTTTGTGATTGGCCCATTACGGTGGTCAATGCCCAGGAATTTCAATCCTTCTTCAAAGCTTGGCATGGGAAACATGCCGAAGTCCGGTACGAGGCATTCAATGTTCGAGCCATATTTAATGAAGCCTATCAAACAACCGTTTACTTCTGTTTTGGGCGTTGGCAATTCCATGCCGTTGACGGGGAGGTCGTAGACCGCTATACCACCGTCCTGTTCTCGACCGATAGCACGGGATCCTTGACGGCAGTAACGGAATGGGCTATGTGCTGGCCAGAAAATTCCACGCTTGTATTCACTCCCGATCCTGATCCCACCCACTTTCATTATTACTGCCACCCGAAGCTAGGTTCGATGGAAGCGGCCGTTCGTGCCGTTTCGACCACCCAAGCCCTTTTTTCCTTGGATATAGAGCAGATGATGCAGTATCTCGCAGACACGGTGCAATTCACTCCTTCTTGCGGTCTGAATACCCGATGGTCCAAAGAGGACTTGGCATCTAGCACCCAAGCGAATGACCCCTTCGTTGGGGTTGATCCCATCTCGGTCATCCCTTTCTACCAAGAATGCCAAGAAAACCATGTGATCCTGGTCTTTGATTATGAAAGTTTTATTGAAGACGGGCGCCTCAAGCGGTATTCCTACCTCAGGACCTACATCCTGAACCGTGATTTGCAAATCATCAATATTTTGGTCCAGCGTCGTCTCGTCCCCAATGCGATCAATTGGCATTGGCAGGACGCCCGGAGGGGCTGAGATTAAATGTGGGCCACCATGTCATCGACCATGGCATCCAGGCTGTAGCGTGGCGTCCATCCCCAATCGGCACGTGCTTGAGCATCATCCATGCGCTGTGGCCAACTGGCAGCAATGGCTTGGCGAAAATCGGGCGCATAGTCCATGGACAAGGTCGGGTAATGCCGCCTCATGGAGTCGGCCAATTCGGACGGCGTAAAGTCCACCCCGGAAACATTGTAACTCGTTCGCACTTTGACGCATTCGGTCGGCGCGTGCATCAGCATCAGCGTCGCGCGGATCGCATCGTCCATGTGCATCATGGGCAAGCGGGTATCGGCACCCAAAAAGCTCGTGTACGCATTCTCGCGACGGGCTGCATGAAAAATATCGATGGCATAATCGGTGGTTCCACCGCCCGGAAGGGTCTTCCAGGAGATTAATCCGGGATAGCGGAGGCTGCGCACATCCACCCCAAATTTCTCGTAGTAATATTGGCACCACAGCTCTCCGGCAAGTTTGGAGATGCCATACACGGTGGAGGGGTCCATCGGGCTGTATTGCGGGGTGTCCAGTGCCGGGGTATTGGGACCAAAGGCGGCGATGGAGCTCGGCCAAAAAACACGCTTCAGTAGCCCCTCTTTGGCGAGGTTCAGTACATGAAAAAGGGTGGTCATGTTGAGATCCCAGGCTTTCTCGGGCATCTTTTCCCCCGTGGCGCTCAACATCGCGACCAAGTGGTAGACTTGGGTAATCTCGTGCTCGATCACCAGGGCGCGCAGGGCTTCGCCATCCATCGCATTGAGGGCAAAGCACGGTGCTTCGAGCTTTTCTGGATGTAGATCCGTAGCCACCACATTTTCATGGCCTAACTCGGCACGCAAAGCGGCCACTAACTCGGTTCCAATCTGCCCAGCTGCGCCAAGCACCAATGCCTTTTCCATGAAGCAAATGTATCGACCAAGACCCTGACGAAAATCATCCTCTTCCCAAGTTCCCCGGCCGTCCTTTGCCACATAACCTCCCGGAAGGGCGGGTAACTTACCTTTGTTCTATGCCCCCGAAGACGCCAAAACCCGTTCTGTACAACAAGTACGACCGCGAAACGCTGATGCAGCGCCTCGCGGAGGAATCTTTTGCGCGCCGGACCGTTTCCTTCTACCGTTATGTGCATCTTGAAGATCCACAAGCCGTTCGGGATCAGCTCTTTCTACAATGGGATGCCCACCAATGCTTTGGCCGAATTTATGTGGCCACCGAAGGCATCAATGCGCAGATGAGCGTGCCCGAACACCATTGGGAGGCCTTTGTCCAAGAACTCTACGCCTGGGAGGCCTTCCGGGATGTCCCCTTCAAGATCGCTGTGGAGGATGATGGAAAGTCCTTCTTCAAGCTCACCGTCAAGGTTCGGGCCCAAATTGTCGCAGACGGATTGACCATGGAGGACTACGACGTCACCAATGTCGGACGCCACCTGAATGCCGCGGAATGGAATGCCCTGATGGAGTCGGGAGAGGCTATTGTTGTGGACATGCGCAATTACTACGAGTCGGAAATTGGTCATTTTGAAGGGGCACTCCTCCCCCAAGCCGAAACCTTCCGCGAGGAATTGCCCGAGGTGCTGCATATGCTTGAAGGCCAAGAAGACAAGCCGGTGCTCCTGTATTGCACTGGGGGTATTCGCTGTGAGAAAACCTCGGCCTACCTCAAGCATCATGGCTTTCAGAATGTCAATCAGTTGCACGGGGGCATCATCGACTATGCCCGCCAAATCCAAGAAGCCCAGCTCCCCAACAAATTCAAGGGCAAAAACTTTGTCTTTGATGAGCGCTTGGGAGAACATATTTCCGACGATGTGATTGCGCACTGCCACCAATGTGGGGAGCCAGCCGATGTGCACGTCAACTGTGCCAACAAAGCCTGCAATCTCTTGTTTATACAATGTTCGGCCTGCCAAAGCACCCACGAAGGGACCTGCAGCCCCGAATGTCAAGCGATTATTCACCTACCGGAAGACGAACAAGCCAAAATCCGCAAAGAACACGCCGCCCAAACGCGGGCGAAGCGTTTTCACCGCGCCAAAACCTCCTAGCTATGGCCTACTACCACCAACTTGGCTCTGTGCCTCCCAAGCGCCACACCATCCACGAAAAGCCCGAAGGCGGACTCTACTACGAGCAACTCTTTGGAACGGAAGGCTTCCACGGTGTGAGCAGTTTGCTCTACCATACGCACCGCCCCACCATGGTGAGCCATATCGGTGCGTCCAAAGATCTTCGGCCCACCGCGGCCGTGGAGCGAAATATCCATTCGCGCATGCTCCAGGGATTTCAAGCCCTGCCCGCAGATGACTTCCTGGAAGCCCGCACGGCTGTACTCTTTAACTCGGATGTCCAGATTGATGTGGCCGCCCCGCGCAAAGGAATTCAAGACTATTTCTACAAGAATGCCGACAGCGATGAACTCCTCTTCATTCACCAAGGAAGTGGGGTGATGCGGTCCATGTTTGGCGAGCTTCGCTTTGAGTACGCGGATTACATTGTGATTCCCCGTGGCACCATCTACCAACTGACCTTTGATGGACCCGACAACCGGGTGCTGGTGGTCGAGAGCCAATCCCCCGTGGTTTCGCCCAAGCGGTACCGGAATGAGTTTGGCCAAATGCTCGAGCATAGTCCCTATTGTGAGCGGGATTTCCGCCTTCCCACGTACGTGGCGCCCATCGACGCGCGCGGAGAATTCGTGATAAAAATTAAAAAGCAGGGGGTCTTGCACCACGTTACCTACAGCAGCCATCCTTTTGACGTGGTGGGCTGGGACGGCTATTGCTACCCCTATATTTTCTCGGCCCTCAACTTTGAGCCCATCACAGGCCGAGTGCACCAGCCGCCTCCCGTGCACCAAACCTTCGAAGCCCACAACTTCGTGGTCTGCACCTTCGCCCCGCGCCTGTACGACTACCATCCCAAGTCCATTCCCGCCCCCTACAACCACAGCAACATCGACTCCGATGAAGTCCTGTACTACGTAGATGGCGACTTCATGTCCCGCAACCATGTGGAAAAAGGCTTTATAAGCTTGCACCCCGGAGGCATCCCCCACGGCCCACACCCCGGTGCCTACGAGCGCAGTATTGGCCAAAAAGAAACCGCCGAACTCGCCGTGATGGTGGATACCTTCCGCCCCTTGCAAGTGACCCAAGCAGCCTTGGACATGGAATTGAACGACTACTGGAACTCCTGGAACGAATAACCCTACATACCCTTAGCCATGCAAACGGACTCGACCTCGCTCAAACTTCCGATTGAAAACCCGGAAGCCGAGGACTTCCTCCCCCTTAACGGTACAGACCATGTCGAATTCTATGTCGGCAACGCCAAACAGTCTGCCCACTTTTTCAAGACGGCATTCGGTTTCCAAGATTACGCCTATGCGGGATTGGAAACGGGCGCGAAAGACCGCACGTCCTATGTCCTGAAGCAGGACAAGATTATTTTGGTCCTCACCTCCCCGCTGACAGCGGATAGCCCGATCAATGCGCACATCGTCCAGCATGGCGATGGGGTGAAGAATGTCGCGATTTGGGTGGATGACGCCACCAAAAGCTGGGAAACCACGACGGCACGCGGGGCAGAATCCGCTTTTGCCCCCTACACCCTCCAAGACGCCCACGGCGAAGTTACCCTCAGTGGCATCAAGGCTTATGGGGACACCGTTCACGTCTTTGTGGAGCGCCATGGCTATCAGGGCGTCTTTATGCCCGGCTACATTGCCTTAGACACCGGCTACCACCCAGCGCCCACAGGACTCAAGTTCATCGACCACATGGTCGGCAACGTGGGCTGGAACGAAATGGATACCTGGGTCAATTACTACAAACACATCATGGGCTTCGCGCAACTGGTGTCTTTTGACGACAAGGATATTTCCACCGAATACACCGCATTGATGTCCAAGGTGATGACCAATGGCAATGGCCGCATCAAATTCCCGATCAACGAACCGGCAGAAGGCCGCAAGAAATCTCAGATCGAGGAGTACATTGACTTTTACAATGGCCCCGGCATACAACACTTGGCTTTGGCCACCGATGACATCCTATACACGGTCACGGAATTGCGCTCACGCGGAGTTCAGTTTCTGGAAGTCCCGAAGAGCTACTACGACGATGTTCTTGACCGCGTGGGAAAAATCGACGAGGACCTTAGCCCCTTGAGCAAGTTGGGCATTCTGATTGACCGCGACGAAGAAGGCTATCTGCTTCAACTCTTTACCAAGCCCTTGATGGATCGACCCACGGTCTTCTTTGAAATCATCCAACGCAAAGGAGCCAAGTCCTTTGGAAAGGGGAATTTCAAGGCTCTTTTCGAAGCCATCGAGCGCGAACAAGAGCGCCGAGGCACCTTGTAACGTCGCCCCCGCGAGCCGGAAAATCAAAGGGCGCCCCGATGGGGCGCCCTTTGTCATTCTATACCGGCAAGGATTAACCTACCAGCTGAGCTGCGGCCTCGTAGCGCTTGATGAGTTCGACCTGGTCGTATTCCTCTTGCGTCATAGGCTTGTTGTTGTATTCGTACTGCATCACCATGCGCACAAGCATCTGATAGAACTGGAGGCTCGTTTGAATCTCATTGGTGATCGCGCGCTTGTCTGCGCCGCGGAATTGGGCGTAGTAACGCAGTTCTTCGTCGAGACTCGTAGCGAACCCTTCAACCAATGCTTGGGCTTGCGTCTGAGCACCAGATACGTAGAAGCCTTCCACCATACTGAGCATGAAGTAGTCGTAGCCCAGCTTTTCTACCGGCATTTTGGACATCGCGTATTCCAAGACCTGAATGGCCTTTTCCTTCTCCCCGCGGCGGGCCAATTCGGCGCCAAGGCGGCCGTAATTGATGCGCAAGTTGAACGTGGAGCGACGAACCGTCTCATCCAAGAAGACGCCCGGCTTTTCCATGTTGCCAAAGTTGAATTTCCCTGGGTCGTTGTCCGGATTGTACATCATGGCGTACATCTTATCAGCATCCACAGAACCAAAATCATAGGCATTGCCCGGTGTTTCAGTCATCACAGGCACAAAGCGGTAGGCCAGGCCCTCCAATCGGAAGTACTTCTGGAGCCAGAAGAACGAGCTTGCGCTGCTTCCCACCGTCGTCGAGAAATAGATAGGGCGGCTCCAATCGTTGTTGGCAATCAGGTCGATCAACACCAAATCGCGCTTGGCGATCACATTCCCGTTCCAATCCCAATCGATGTAATCCACCACGCGGTTGCTGTCTGCTGCCGACACGACGTTGTTTGCCAAGACAGCGGCCTTGTCGACGGGAACGCGGAACTTCTTCATTGGGAAGTACTGCAATTTCTTGGGGCTTTTCGTGTTGGGGAAGGCCGTAAAGAAGACCGCATCGTCATTGCGCAAGGCATAGTTGATGAAATCCTTGGCGTACCAACGGCCGGGCAATTTCATGTCTTGGAAATAGAGGACATCGCGGGTTCCCTGTACATAGTCCTTCTTTTCTAGGGTGATGGGTACGGGGGCGCCGTCGTAGAATTTGCGCTTCATCATATCGATGTACCAATCAGTATTGAGCAGAGAGAGGTTCACGATGCGGACATCCGTTCGGTAGCCTTCGACCTCTTGCACGTACCATAAGGGGAAGGTGTCGTTGTCGCCGTTGGTGAACAGGATGGCATTGGGCGCGCAGCTATCCAAGTACATTTTGGCAATTTCCCGGGCGGTATAGCGGTCGCTTCGGTCGTGGTCGTCCCAGTTTTCAGCGGCCATGAGTGTGGGTACGCCCAGGGCTAAAATGATCAAGGTGCTCGCCGTGACGGTGCTTCGGTACTTTCCCATCCATTCGTACAAGGCAATTACACCCAGTCCGATCCAAATGGCAAACACATAGAACGACCCCACGAAAGCGTAGTCGCGTTCACGGGGCTCAAAGGGTTTGTGGTTAGTGTATACGACAATGGCCAATCCCGTAAACAAGAAGAGGAGGGTGACGACCCAGGCATTGCGTTGATCTTTTTGGACTTGGTAAACAAGACCCAACAGACCCAGTAAGAGCGGCAAGGCGTAGTATACATTTCGCGAGGGGTTGTTCGCAAAGTGTGCAGGCAGATTGTCCTGGGGGCCAAGGCGCATTTCGTCCAAGAAGGTGATTCCCGTCAGCCAATTCCCCTTAGTGAGTTCATAGCGGTTTTGGTCATCGTTTTGGCGGCCTGCAAAGTTCCACATGAAGTAGCGGAACCACATTTGGCCCACTTGGTAGTCCATGAAAAACTTGAAGTGATCGCTAAACTTCAACTTGTCTGAGTGTTTGACACCCATGAGTTTCTGGTAGTTCTCGACGTGATCGGCCTGGTCACTCCACATCCGGGGGAAGAACCCGACATCGCTCTTGGCGTAGTTGGGCTTGGATGCCTTCCCATCATTGGTGACCTCGTAGGTGCCCGATTCCTCGCTGTATTGGTAGGCGGGGCTGCCGTCTACGTAGGGCTGGGAATTGTCGAGCTGGCTGTTGAAGCTTTGGCCATACAATACAGGCCAATCGCCATATTGATCCCGCTTGTAGTAGGACAAAAGAGACATCGCGTCCTCGGGGTTGTTCTCGTCAATGGGGGTGTTGGCATTGGAGCGGATGGCCAAGACCACAAAGCTGGAATAGCCAATCAAGAGAAAGACCACAGCCAAAATGCCCTGTGCCACGAGAGGGCGGCTGTTCTTGCGCGCCCAATAAATGCCATAGTAAACGCCCCCTACAATCAAAAGAAGGGCAAAGAGGGATCCTGAGTTCTTGGGAAGACCGATGCTGTTGACAGCCGTGATTTCGAGCCATCCAAAGAGGGAAAGGATGAATGGGATGATGATGGCAAAGACGAGTGCCAGGACCCCAATCGACGCGGCGTTGGCCACCACCCATGACTTCCACGTCACATTCGGAAACTTCTTGTAGAAGTAAATCATCACGACGGAAGGAATGGTCAAGAAGACCAAGATGTGGATCCCCACAGATAGACCTGTCAGGTAGGCAATCAGAAGGAGCCAGCGGTTTGCATAGGGGTCTTCGTCTACCGCAGCTTCCCACTTGAGCACCGCCCAAAACGCGATGGCTGTAAAGCATGAAGACATCGCATAGACTTCGCCTTCGACTGCCGAAAACCAAAACGAATCGCTAAATGTAAAGGCCAATGCCCCCACGGCGCCCGCGCCCAGAAGTACGATTTCCTGTCCGCGGCTCAAGGTATCGACCGAGAAAAGCTTGCGGCCAAAGGCCACAATCGTCCAGAAAAGGAAGGGAATGGTGAATGCACTAGAGAGCCCTGACGCCAGGTTGACGTAAAAGGCTTGGCGCTCCACATCGCCCAAAGCCAATTGGGACAAGACGTTTGCAATCAACTGGAAGACTGGGGCACCGGGGGGGTGGCCCACTTGAAGCTTGACAGACGTGGCAATGTATTCCCCACAATCCCAGAAACTTACAGTCGGTTCAAGGGTCGAAACATAGGTGAACAGGGCAATCCCAAACGTGAGCCAACCACCGAGGTTGTTCAGCTGCTTAAAGGAGAGATTCATACGGCGCAATTTTATAGAGGAACGAAGATACCCAATCCGTTCCGCCTAACCCGCGCCGGGCATGAAGAAATGATTAAACGACCGCGGACATATCCACGCCGAGCTTGTTGCCGATCAAGCGATGCAGTTTGGCTTGTAGGCTTGGGTGCTGGATGTCTGCCACGGCGTCGTGGGCAAAGGCTAGCATTAACAAAGCTTGCGCTTCTTTGCGCTGAATGCCTCGGGCACGCAGGTAAAACAAGGCGTCTTCGTCTAACTGGCCCACAGTACATCCGTGCGAGCACTTGACATCGTCGGCAAAAATCTCGAGCTGTGGCTTGGTATCTATGCTCGCTTTTTCACTGAGGATCAGGTTGTCGTTTTCTTGGAAGGCCAAGGTTTTCTGTGCGTCCACGTGTACATGGATCTGCCCGTTGAAAACACCATTGGACTGGCCGTCAAAAATGCCTTTGTAGTTCTCACGACTGGTGCAATGGGGCGCCAAGTGGTCCACGCGCGTATGGTGGTCCACCAGCTGCTGACCGTCGGCCAGGGATAGCCCAAACATGCGGGATTCGGCCCCTGGCTCGGTTAATTTAAAGTCGAGGTTGTTGCGAAGAAACTTGCCGTCCGTGCTGATGGTGTGTACGGTCGCATGGCTATCGCGCTTTTGCTCAATCACACTGTGCTGCGTAAGGGCTGCGGAGGCTTCATCGTGCTGCAACTTCACCCAATGAAGGTGGGACTGTGCCCCCATGAAAACCTCGTCCACGGCGTTGGTCCAACTGGCGGAAGAGGTGAGAGACTGGTGGCGTTCAATGATCTCCGCTTTTGCCCCCTCGCCAAGTAGAATGAGGCTACGTGTTTGGGTAAACATAGGCTGATCGCCCGTCGTGAAATAGAGCGCCTGAATGGGCTTGTCCAACGTGACATGGTCAGGCACGCGCACGTAGAGACCGTCCCACGCGAGGGCGGTGTTCAATTGCACGGTGGCGCCAAGAGTTTCCGTCAATCGGCCAAAATGAGGCTCCACTTGGTCCTTGTACTTCTTCCAGGCGCTACCCAAGGTGCACACATCGAAGCCTTGATGGGTCGTTTCGGACAGCCACGCCGAATACCGGCCATTGATAAAGACGACCCGGTAGCAATCGATGTCGTTGACCAAGTAGCGCTTGATGTCCTTGAATTCAATGGGTTCCGCATCATCCTGTGCGCTGAAGGGCGACGACAAGGCGTAGTCCTCCTTCAGGATTTTTTTCAAGGGGGTGTACTTCCAGTCTTCGTGGCGCACCGTCGGAAAGCCTTCCGCTTCAAACCGCTCCATGGCGGCGCGGCGGCGCTCCGTCACCGTCGGAGACGACAGGGCGGTGTAATGCGATTCGTGGAGCCAATACGAGGCAGCAAGGCGCTCCTTCATTCCTGCTCTTTTTTGATCCAATCGTAGCCGCGCTCTTCTAGGTCGAGGGCCAAAGACTTGTCTCCGGACTTCACGATTTTGCCTTTGAATAAGACGTGCACATAATCAGGTACGATGTGGTCGAGTAAGCGCTGGTAGTGGGTAATGACCATGAAGGCGTTTTGGGGCGAACGGAGGGCATTCACTCCGTTGGCAACAATGCGGAGGGCATCGATATCAAGGCCCGAATCGGTCTCATCCAAGATGGCTAGAGTCGGCTCAAGCATGGCCATTTGAAAAATCTCGTTGCGCTTCTTTTCGCCGCCTGAAAATCCTTCATTCAGCGAACGGCTCAAAAAGCCCTTGTCCATCTCCAACAAGTCCATCTTCTCCCGCATCTTCTTCAGCATGGATGAGGCATCCAAAGGCTCCTCTCCCCGGGCCTTTTTGCTTTCGTTGATGGCGGTTTTAATGAAATTGGAGACCGTGACCCCGGGAATTTCGACGGGATATTGAAAGCTCAAAAACACCCCTAGGTGCGCGCGCTCTTCCGGCGCCAATTCCAGGATGCTCTCCCCGTGAAAGCGAATGTCGCCTTCTGTGATTTCGTAATCTTCGCGGCCGGCGATGACATTGGACAAGGTAGACTTGCCCGAGCCATTGGGACCCATAATCGCGTGGACCTCGCCGGCACCGATGCGAAGGTTGATGCCCTTCAAAATAGGTTGGCCGTCTACGCTGGCGTGTAAGTTGACAATTTCAAGCATGATGAGGGGCTTATCCGACCGAGCCTTCGAGGCTTATGGCCAAAAGTTTTTGTGCTTCCACGGCGAATTCCATGGGCAATTGATTGAGTACGTCTTTGCAATAGCCATTGACAATCAGCGCGATGGCCGCTTCCATGTCCAAGCCGCGCTGTTGGCAATAGAAAATTTGGTCCTCCCCGATTTTACTCGTGGTCGCTTCGTGCTCCATGCGGGCCGAAGGATGCTTTACCTCGATGTAAGGGAAGGTGTGCGCCCCGCAGCGGTCGCCCATGAGTAGGGAGTCGCATTGGCTAAAATTGCGCGCATTGATGGCACGAGGACCCATGCGAACCAACCCGCGGTAGCTGTTGTGGCTATGGCCGGCGCTGATGCCCTTGCTGACAATAGTGGACTTCGTGTTCTTGCCCAAGTGAATCATCTTGGTGCCCGTGTCCGCCTGCTGGTAGTTGTTCGTGACCGCGACTGAATAGAACTCGCCCACGCTGTTGTCCCCCTTGAGGATGCAGCTGGGATATTTCCAGGTCACGGCCGAACCCGTTTCTACTTGGGTCCAGCTGATTTTGGCGCCGCGCTCGCAGATGCCGCGCTTGGTCACAAAGTTGAATACGCCCCCCTTGCCCTCCGCGTCGCCAGGGAACCAGTTTTGGACGGTCGAATATTTGATCTCCGCGTCATCCATGGCGACAAGTTCGACCACTGCCGCGTGCAACTGATTTTCGTCGCGCTGGGGAGCCGTACAGCCCTCCAAGTAGCTCACGTAGCTGCTTTCATCAGCCACCACGAGCGTGCGCTCAAACTGGCCCGTACCGGATTCATTGATGCGGAAATAGGTGCTCAGTTCCATAGGGCAGCGAACACCCTTGGGGATGTAGCAGAACGACCCGTCGGTGAAGACCGCGCTATTGAGGGCAGCGTAAAAGTTGTCGGTCTTGGGAACGACGGTGCCCAAATATTTTTTTATGAGCTCCGGGTATTCCTGGATGGCCTCGCTCATGGAGCAGAAAATGATGCCCTTTTCGGCCAAGGTCTTTTTGAAGGTTGTCGCCACGGAGACCGAATCCACCACCACATCCATGGCCACTCCGGTCAAGCGCTTTTGCTCGTCTAGGCTGATTCCTAACTTTTCAAAGGTTTTGAGTAGCTCAGGATCCACCTCATCGAGGCCGTTTATTTGCTTCTTTTTGGGGGCAGAGTAGTAGCTGATGGCCTGGAAATCCGGCTTTTTGTAGTGCACGTTGGCCCATTCGGGTTCCGCCATGCCTTGCCAAATTTTAAACGCATCCAAACGCCATTCTGTCATCCATTCCGGCTCGTTTTTCTTCGCCGAAATCATGCGGATCACGTCCTCATTCAGACCCGGAGGAACCTTGTCCGACTCGACGTCTGTATAAAAGCCGTATTTATATTCCGAGGAGGTAACCTCGTTGAGAATTTGATCTTGTTCGCTCACAGGGCAAAGCTTTCCCCGCATCCGCAGGTACGCGACGCGTTCGGGTTGTTAAACGAAAATCCTTTGCCGTTCAATCCGCCACTGTACTCCAAGGTCGTACCTAGGAGGTACAGAAGGCTTTTCTTTTCCACGAGGATCTTCACCCCTTGGTCTTCAAAAAGCTGATCGCCCTCTTCAGGGCTGTCGACAATGCCCATGTCGTAACTCAATCCGGAGCACCCTCCGGACTTGACCCCGACACGAACATAGCTGGAAGCCACGTCCTTGCCTTCCTCATTCATGAGGGAAGCAACTTTCTTGGCCGCTTCGGCGGATACGTTAATCATTTGGACTCGTTCTAAATTGAGCGGCAAAGATACAACCCGCCGAGGGCTTAATTGGTTCGGCTATTTCCCGGGGAATCGGTACATCGTCAGACCGTTTGGAGCGATCGGATACCCCTGTACCCCCTCTGTCCAATCGGCGGGGCCTCCACCTTTGCTTTCCACATGAGCCGGTTTGGTTTCTAGTAAAATTTCCGGTTGACCATAGTCTGCTACCAGCGGATGAAGGCGTTTGGCCGCAAACTTTTGAAGCATTTCACTCCGGTTGACGAGCACAAGCACCAGTTCCTCTTCGTTGTACCAGGCGTAGGCATAGACATCGTCGTAAGGGGCCCATTGGCGTAGGCTTCCGGTTCCAATGACGGGGTGGGCCGTGCGCAGATCCGCCAGATCACGCACAAATGCCAAAGCCTCTGCCTCGTCTCCGGTCAAGTTCTCACCGGTAAAGGCGTTCTTGGTATCGCCTTCCCAACCGCCAAACATGTCCTGGCGCATGGCCCCATGGTCGTTTTCGGCGCGCATCAACACCTCGGTGCCGTAGAAAAGGCAGGGAATGCCGCGCATCGTGTACAGCATGGCCAGGCCCATCTTATAGAGGTCCTTGTCCTCCTTCACCTTGGCGAAGAAGCGGCCCTCGTCATGGTTGTCCAAGAAGACGACAAAATTCTCAGGCGCGCGATAGAGGTAGTCGGCGGCCAAATTCATGTAGAAGTGGGTCAGCCCCCCATTCCAGGAGGTGGGTTTTTCCAAGGCCTCCTTCCAGGCCTGGTACATCATAAAGTCAGCGGCCCCATCTAGCGTTGGATGCTGGTCGAGGAAATACTGCTGCGAATGCTCATTGTGAACCCAGCTCTCCGAAAAAATGAAGAAGTCCGGATAGACCGCGTGAATAGCGGTGGACCACTGGTTCAAGAAACTTTGGTCGGGGTAGATCCACGTGTCCACACGGAAAGCGTCCACACCAATGGACTCAATCCACCAGATGGCGTTTTGGACCAAGTACTGCGCGCAGTGGCGGTCCCGCTGATTGACGTCCACCATGGAAGACACAAACCACCCGTCGGTAAACTGCGCCTTGTCGCTGGGTGCCGCATAGGGGTCGTACAAGGTCGCGTAGCGGTGGTTGGTGATGAGGGGCTCGCCTACTTCGCCATTCTTGTCCGTTTTTGGCTGACCAGGCCACGCGTTGATCCAATTGGAATCGGGGGGATTTTGGTAAAAACGGTGCGCCGTCCCGAAATGGTTGGGCACCATATCCATGACCAATTTCATGCCTTTCGCGTGCAGGGCGTCTGCGTAGTCTGCGTACGCGCTAAATCCTCCAAAACGCGGGTCAACACGGTAGTGGTTGGTGATGGCGTAGCCATGATAGGACGCCCGCGGCATGTCGTTTTCCAGGATGGGCATGGTCCAAACCGCCGTGGCCCCCAAAGAAGCGATGAAATCCAAGTGGGCTGTCAAGCCCTCGAGGTCTCCCCCATGGCGCTCATAGCCCTGGCTGCGGTCCAAACTTTGCTCGGCCAGACCGCGAATCCGGTCATTGCTAGGATTCCCATTGGCAAAACGATCTGGCGTGACCAAATAGATAAGGTCTCGGGAATCCAAGCCCATGTGCGATCTCCGGCTTGGATCGCGCGCCTCCAATACATAGGGAACAAGCGTCGGTCTTTTGGACTTGGTGTCGTAGACGTTGAGTTGAAGGGTTTGCGCCGGTGCCTGGGGCTCAATGACCAACGTAACATAGTGGTAATGGGGATTTTGAGCCGGTTCATCTTTGAAAATTCGGACCCCTTGCGCCTCCTCCAAGGTCACCTTTTGGATGTCACCAAAACGATGCTCAACGAGCAGTTCTACGGTGTTTCCCGGCATCCCGACCCACCAGTTGGGCGGATCAACGACCACTTTTAATTCTTTGTTACCAAATGCCTCCCCGGGCATGACCATCAAAGCGATCAAGAGCCCTAAAAAAGCCCACCTTCCTTTTTTCATCATAGCTGTAAATGTAAGAAGGCCGGCGATGGCCGGCCTTCTCTGTTTCCTTTTAGAGAACCGATTAGCGGCTTACCGCTACACGCTGGATAGACTTCTCGCCATCCACCACGACCTCAACGAGGTAGTTGCCGTTCTCCACCAAGCTGCCGTTCGCGGCGTCCAAGTTCCAACGGATCTCGTTCTTACCAGCGAATACCGCAGCATCAAAGCTGTTCACGCGCTGACCCAAAACGTTGAATACGTTGATGGTAGCGTTTGCAGAAGCCTTAGCTGTGAAAGCGATCGCGACAGGACCGTTTGCAGGGTTGGGGTATACCGACAAACCAGAAACGGCGGTCTCGTCTACACTGATAGAAGAGCTGCTGCCGTCACACTGGTAGCAAGCGTCCCAGCAGAAACGCAATACCGTACCGTTTGC
>Ga0181590_10002735_pt1 | contig 14883 bp, 12 predicted proteins | sample 071ome_34_FD_132446 | JGI IMG/M metagenome (GOLD analysis project Ga0181590, IMG submission 132446) | Coastal salt marsh microbial communities from the Groves Creek Marsh, Skidaway Island, Georgia - 071411BT metaG (megahit assembly) | ecosystem: Environmental > Aquatic > Marine > Intertidal... | reverse complement strand
TATTGCTATGGAGGGCGCTCTAAAACTTAAAGAAATTAGTTATATTCATGCTGAGGCATTTGCTGCGGGGGAGTTAAAGCATGGCCCGATTGCTTTGATTGATAAAGACACCCCGGTCATCGTTGTAGCACCAAAAAATGATTTACTGGATAAGTTGCAGACCAACCTGCAAGAGGTAAGTTCGAGAGGTTCAGTAATGTATGTATTTAAAGATGAATTAGCTGATATCAAAGAGACATCAAATATGAAGTTAATATCTGTCACTAAAGGTCTTGGAAGAATCACCGGCCCAATTATTTTTTCAATACCTTTGCAACTGCTAAGTTATCATGTCGCTCTTCTCAGAGGGTGTAATGTAGACCAACCTAGAAACCTTGCCAAATCGGTGACGGTGGAATAGTTATTAAAATATGTGATCCTTGATTATTAAATTAATTTCAAAATGGAATACGAAACCCAAATTAAAAACCTACTAGATCTATTCATAAATGAAGATTCATATTACCCAATGTTTCAGCGATTAGCTATAAACATTTCACAAATCAGTCCTTCTTTTAAAAAAGGCTTTGAGAATGGAGTTCTTTTCCATCCGCATGAAATCAATCCTAAACCTTCTGAATTGGAGCAGAAAATCAATAGAGAACTTCGTATTGAACTTGTCAATCATATATGGCGATATCTTAGAAAATATGACCAAGAAACTTATGGTGAAATTTATAAACTTTTTCAAAGTGTTGATCAAATGAGAGACAGTATCAGAAAATCTGAGAGTTCTTCTAAACAAATCCAGTTTGATAAACTCATTAAAGAAGTAGAGGCAAAAGTAGATCGGTTCACAACTACCTTCTTTTCTCTATAAAAAAATCAGCCAAGGGTTTCTTAAGTGTCAGTCAGATCTATGATGAAAAATAGTCTTTTTATTAGATAAACATATTATCAGGACTAAGAGTTTGTAAACTCTTAGCTCAATTTTGAGAAAAATACGTTTCCCTCTATATATCCTTTTACAGAGCCGCAATCTATTCTCTTGCCTTCAAACTTATAAGCAATTACTTTCCCTTGTTTTGCTAACTCCCTTAATGCATTAGTTATCTGGATTTCTCCATTCTTATCTGGTCTAGTTTTATCTAACACTTCGAAAATTTCAGGAGTTAATATATACCTTCCAATTATTGCTAAATTTGAAGGGGCTTGATTGACGGTTGGCTTCTCAATCATATCATCCACATAAAATATTCTTTTATTTGAAGATGATGATTTACCACTTATTACACCGTATTTTGATACTTCACTGATATCAATCTCCTCAACTGCAACAACACATTTTTCTTGATTTTTTAAATACACCTCTTGCATTTGCCGCAGAACTGAGAGATTATTGTTGTAACACAGGTCATCTGGCAGAACGACTGCAAATGGATTATTCCCAATAGATTTCTTACCTTGTAAAATAGCGTGACCTAATCCAAGCATTTCTGACTGATTAACAAAACTCAGATTGCAATTTTGAACGATGTTATCGATACACTCAAGTTTAGTTTTTTTTGGAGTGTCTGATATCAGGGACGAAAGGTAAGGAAAAGGCTCAAAATAATTTTTAATAGCAAGTTTAAATTCATTAATTACTAGAATTAACTCTGTAGTCCCACATTCATATACCTCATCAATAGCATATTGAATTAAAGGCTTATCAAGTATAGGAAGTAATTCTTTTGGAACGGTTTTGGTAACAGGTAAAAATCTTGTACCAAAACCAGCTACTGGAAACAAGCAATGTTTAATCATTGGCTTTAAATTTATTTCTGAGTATTTTTTTTCCTTGCTCAACACCAGGTTGATCATAGGTATTTATCTGAAGAAAAGAACCTACGCAAGAAGTTAAGAGAAAAAATCTATACATTAATTTGGCAATATTATCTTCATCAATAAGCTCTATGGTTATCTTATCGCAAGGTATATCCTTCTCTTGAATTATTGCTTCATATGTAGAATCTGCTTGAAGATTAATAAGATCATTAAAACTTTTTTTATTCATATAATCAGATTCGAATAAAGAAAATTTCTCATTATCAGGAATTATTGAGTCATCCTTTAGGTTATTGATTTTAAAAAAAGTAACAGTTTTATCCCTAACTCCTTCCATGATTAATTGCAGGAAACTGTGCTGATCATCTGGCCCAATTAATGAAATAGGCGTAAGTCCTTGACGAGTATTATTAATGTTTTTCTTTCCTAATGATTCCGCCCAAAGCTGCACAAACCATTTATTAAAGTCTTTAAAAACTGAGGAATAAGAAAATATAATATTGATGACAAATCTGGATTTATTTTCAACAAGAAATCTAGCTTTATTAATAATCAAATCATAATATTCTTGCTTGTTAAAGAAGCTCTCATGTACGCACTTACATCCATTAAGTAAAGAATTAATCTTGACACCAATAATAGCAAGAGGGAGGATTCCAACGGCAGTAAAAACTGAAAATCTTCCGCCAACATTATCTGGAATTAGAAATGTTTTAATAGAGTGTGTTTTTGCAAATTCACAAAGAAATGATTTTTTATCTGTAACAACAGTAGTATTAACGTTAGAAATTGGAATTTTTGAATCTATATATTTTAGAATGCTTATCGGCTCTATTGTATTGCCAGATTTGGAAATGAAAATAAAATGTGAGTTTTTCATATCCGAAAGAGATAAAAGATAATTAATTCTTAATGGATCAATGGTATCTAAAAAAAATAATTTTTTATTAAACTTATTAGTAGACCTTAAAAAAGTATAAATAGCCTTGGTGCCTAAAGTTGATCCTCCGATTCCAATAACATAAATATTTTCCTTAGTGATTGATGCTGCATAGGACTCAATTTCTTTAGTGTCTTGATATGGAAGAGAATAGTAACCTACCGTTTTTAGCTCTTCCCTGAGGTTGGACAAAATAGTGTCATTTGACTTTATTTGATAAAAATTTCTCTCATACTTCATATTAATTCTGGCGATAGGTAAGATCTTCAATGCCGCACTGTGGACTATACTCAGGAATTAAATTTCTCATAGAATCTCTTAAAGCTAAATAATCGTAATTACTTATTAACTTCTCCATGTTCCTAATCTCTTGTTGAAGTTTGATCCATGGAATAAAACTTTCCTGAGCTATCATAATCATTGCATGTTTAGTGCAGATGACATTGTCTTCAATCAATAATTCTTCAAATAACTTTTCACCAGGCCTGAGTCCAGTGAACCTTATCTCAATTTCTCCTTCTGGGTTATTTTTTGTCTTTGGAGTCAGTCCAGATAACCTAATCATTTTTTCAGCTAGATCTAATATCTTAACAGGTTCTCCCATATCAAGGACAAAAACCTCTCCTCCTAAACCTAAAGAACCTGCCTGGATAACCAATTCAACGGCTTCAGGAATGGTCATAAAATAACGGATAATTTTTTCATCAGTAACAGTAACCGGCCCTCCGCTCTCAATTTGACTTTTAAACAAGGGGATAACTGAGCCACTAGAGCCAAGAACATTACCAAATCTAACAATACTAAATTTGGTACTTTTTGCTTTTTCAGATAAGGCTTGAATTATCAATTCAGCAATTCGCTTACTAGCCCCCATTGTATTTGTTGGCCGAACTGCCTTATCAGTAGATATGAGAACAAAAGTTTCAACGTTTTGAGAAATTGCTACTTTTGCGCAGTTCAAAGTACCTATAACGTTATTTTTCAGACCTTCTGAAATGTTATATTCAACCATCGGAACATGCTTATACGCCGCAGCATGATAAATAGTTTGAACCTTGAAGGCGCTGACTACCTCTATTAATCTTTTTTTATCATAAACAGAACCCAGGATAGAAACTATCTTTTTATGATTACTAGCACCTAATTCTTTATCAATCGAATAAAGTGCAAGTTCGTTCTGTTCAAACAATATCAATTTCTTAGCATGATGCCTAATAACCTGTCTTGATAGTTCGGACCCTATTGATCCTCCAGCACCAGTTACCATTACAACTTTATTTTTTATATTCTTGGTTAGAAGGGATGAATCATGAACAATTTTTTCTCTGCCTAACAACTCATCTATATTGATATCATGTAAGTCATTAAAAGAAAATGACTTTCCATTGATAAGATCGGTCAAAGCCGGTAATGTTTTAACCTTAATACTACATTCAGAAATTATCCTATCTAAAATACTCTTTTGATCTTTCTTATTTATAGAGGGTATTGCCAGAAAAAGCTCATCTACTTTTTTTCTATCTAAAATTTTATTTAAGTCTTTGGGATTATATATAGGGACAGCATTAATAGACCTCCCAATAAGTTTTTTAGAATCATCAAAGAATCCAACAAGCTTCATTTTGCTGAAATTTTGCAATATTTTCATGAGTTGCTGACCTGCAGATCCAGCGCCATATATGACAACTCTTTTTTTATTTAATCCTCTAGAAAATTGACTCCTTAAAAAAAAACTAATCGCAATTCTTGATGAAAAAATTAAAAACAACAGAATAATCCAATTAATAAATACTACAGATCTAGGAATACCATCAATTGAAGTTAAGAAAGCAATAGTTCCCCACGAGAGAGAGTAAACTATTGTAGCTTTCATCATCAAAAAGAAATCTTCTAGGCCGGTATATCTAACCATGCCCCTATATAAATTAAATACATAGAAAACTACAATTGAAATAAAACTAGCAGAATAAAAAAGTATTAATTCATCTACTCCAGGAAAATACCAAATACCAAGCCTTAAAGAAAAGGCCAAAAATAGTGCAAAATTTACTATGAGAATATCTAAAGTTACCATTAAGGTTTTCTTTAAATAAACTGGTAAACTAGTTAAAAATTCCATCAATGGGTAATGTTTTTTCCAAGAATTACCTTTAGAAAAGTAGCAAAAATAATTTTAATGTCATTAAAAAAGGTCATCCGAGAAAGATACAGAGTGTCATAGTGCACCTTTTGCTCAATTGAAAGATTATCACGTCCATTAATTTGCGCTAAACCTGTTAAACCAGGTTTAATTGAAAAAATACCATTTTTATCTCTTAGTTCAATCAAGTCATTCTGGCTAAAAAGTGCTGGTCTTGGTCCTACAAAACTCATATGACCCAATAAAATTGAAAACAATTGGGGAGTTTCATCAAGACTGGTTTTCCTAAGAAATTTTCCTATCGGCGTTAAAAATTCATTATAGTGAACTAGTTCATGGGTAGGTAATAATGGGGCGTTCTCTTGCATAGTTCTATACTTGGGCATTTGAAATATTTTTCTATCTTGACCAACTCTATCAGACCAAAATATAATTGGACCTTTTGATGTAATTTTTATTGAAAGAGCAACAAAAATCATGACTGGAAGAAAGAAGCTAATCAATAAGAGAGAGAGTAGAATATCGAAATACCTTTTTAAATACATTGATTCAAATTTCTCAAGTAAGACTCCATACTTAGTTGAGTCTTTATACCAAGTCTAGATTTGGAATAAGAATTATCAATAAAAAAGTCAGTATAAATTCTTTTATATATATTTGGACGAAAATATTTAAGTAAGATCTTAATTGGTGCAAATTTAAATAGATATACCTTTTTATTAATTGATTCTCCGACCAAGGAAATGAACTCACTGGTTGAAACAGGTTTATCATCATTGGCAAGAAAAATTCCTTCGATTTCTTTTTTAAGAATTATTTCAATCATTTTCGATAAATTATGAATTGAAACCATGCTTCTTTTATTTTTTATTCCCCCAAAAGGAAGCCATCTAGTAATGTTTATGAGCTTAATAACTTTTAGTATATTGCCCTTTGGATTTTTTCCATAAACAAGAGGAGATCTAATTATGACAACTCTAAAAGAGTTCGAGTTAAGTTTTAGAAGTTCTTCTTCAGCAATAAATTTACTCATTGCATAATTATCTTCCGGCATACATTTGCTTGTCTCTGTCAGAGCAATTGCACTTCCTTCCCCGTATACCTTGATTGTACTCATAAAAACAAATTGTTTAACACCTGCTTTTTTTGCCTTCTTAGCCAGATTCAGAGTATTGTTTATATTAATTTCTTGATATTTATTCCATGACAAATCCTTTGAAGAATGGACAATAGATGAAAGATGTATGACAGAATCAAAATTTTCCAGATTAATATCTTTAATTGAATCTTTAGTAAATGAGAACTTCTTAAAATATATCCCGTTGATACTTTTAATTAGAGAGGAACCAATAAAACCTCGGGCTCCAGTAATAAAAACTTTCACTATAAATACTCAATTAATTCATTTATATTTCCATTATATTGAAATGGAGGGTTAATATAATCTTTGACAAATTTCTCATTTTTAAGAAGAAACCTTCCTCTAAATTTTATAAAAGATTTTTTTTGGACCATAAAAAATAGATGCATTTGAAAAGCATCATAGGAAACATTGCCTATCACAGAATCATTAGAAACTAATGAAAATATATCACTTAGTGAGGTCTTTCCCCTCAAGTCAATATCAACAAAATCATATTGCTTTGGATCATTTTCCAAATCTAATTTCGACCCAGTATGTATTACTAATATATTTTCCGACTTTTTCTTAGTTTTCATAAAGTAAAGTAACTTTCTCTTTTTAAAAAAATTTAGGCGAAAAAAACCCGAGTCTAAGTAATTATTAAAAAGGTAATATTTGGCATTTTTTTCAATCTGGGCATTAATTTGTGGACTAAGAGTAGGGTGAATCATTGATGGCTGAGAGTTAAAATTATCTGACTTAATGCCTAAGATTTTTGATATTTTCAAAATCAAATCATCGCAAAGCGGGGAACCAATTGAATTATCAGCTGTTTCAACCATGAGAACAGGATAGGCTGAATATTTTCTTCTAATCAAAGTTGACCATTCAACCTTAGAAATTATTAAATCAGTTGAAAAAATTTCACCATCAGATCCAATTTCATAACCAAGCTCTCTAAAATAAAATTCCATAGATTTAATTGGTTTAACAAATACATCATATCCTTGATCGCGAAGAAATCTCATCATGGGCTCAAAGAAAAGATGGTCTCCATGATGCATCATTTGATAATTAGGGAAATAAAAACCAATTGACCTTACTTCTACAGGTATTTTGTTAAGACAATAAAAATTTTCCAAAACTTTAAATTTTCTTATTGAATATATTTCGAATTTATTGATAATCTTATTGATTAGGTATGAAATTTTCATTTTTCATAATTTGTATCACGGTCTCTACCGAATTGAGAATATTTAACTCACTATTATCATATAAACTCATTGGATAAGAAAGATTGTAAATTCCTTGAGCTAAATGAAGAACTTTTTCTGATTGATCAATTTCTTCAGTAGGTATTATTCTATTAATGCTTTTTGACAACTCAGCTAGAGACAAATTTATAGTGAGACCTGAATTAGAATAAAAAGACTTTGATAAACAAATAACTTTTTTATTACTCAATAATGCCTCAAAACCAGTCTTAGAATTAATAGTAATAATTAATTCAGAAAATTTTATTATGTCGAAATTATTAATTTCAGGCTGTATTAGATAGAAATCTTTACGTTGAAATAGGTCTTTTGTTTGTCTTGAAGGGAAACTTCCTTTCATTGCTGGATGCTCTTTCGTTATAAGTGCGACATTTTTGGGTTTTATGGACAATAAAGTTCGTAAGATCTTTATCTGGTCATAAAATTCTGGACATCGCGTTGTTAATTGGAAGTCTTCAGGCACATGGAGAGGGAAATAGATGGCTTTATCTTGATCAACTTGATTTAATTTTTTGTAAAAATTAAATATAAAAGAATACGTTGAATTAAATGCATATCCGGCATATCTTTTTATATGACTCTTCCAGAATTGATGTTCTACATAATTTTTCTTGACATAAATATTTAATAATTTTGTTAATAGTGCCGTCCAGTTCCCAATTAAAAAAAATTTTTTAATTGGGTGTGAGTAATGTAGTTTGTCTTTTGAGGAAAAACTTAATAATTTCATTTCTTGACATGTTTCCAAATGTTTTTTTACACAAACGCTTACTGGTTTTATGAGTTTTGGATTAACTGGATCAATTGAATTGATAAGAGCATGAACTCTACCAGGGAAAAAAGATGGCTCCAGAAATACATGATTAATATTTTTATTCTTGCATTGATAAAAAACACTTAGATTGGCTATGTACCCACCAATTTCTTGAAAAACATAATTATTTTTTTGACTGTCTAAAATAGAGTCTAATGTTAAAAAATAGTGTATGAATTTATTTTTTAAAAATTTCTTGGAGCTTTTAAAAGTAACTAAGTCATGCCTAATAACATCATCTAAAGAAATTTTATAATTTGTCTCAATTAGACTATACTGATGTGAGTAATCCACATTTTTATAAGATAAGTTTATAAGCTTTATATTTCTTTCTTGTTTTATGATTCTCTTTGCAGAATCATTAAATGAAATAAATGAAATATTTGCAAAATATTTTTTCAAGAAAAGGGCTAAATTATAAAAATATTGTGCGTCCCTCTCTCCAATAAGTACAAAAATCAAATTCATTTTTGTATAGTCTGAATAATCCTTTTTTCCCAATTTCTTATATCCTTATAATGGAAAAATTTATCTTTTCTTCCAAGTGAATCTTGTCTATCTTTGTGGAATATTCTCCATTTAAAAATCTTTAAATCATGAATAAAAAAATCAGTAAGTTTAATGGTTAAATAAACAAACCTGTGAAATTGGTTAACTCTTAAGGAATTTGGTCTCTGAGGTAACTTAACTATTTCATCAATAACTCTATGGCTTGATTTGCCATCAACCTTAAAACACCATTTTTTTATAAAATTTTTCCTTTTTAAAATAATTTCCTTCTCTAAAAAAGGGTCTTTAAGATAGGATTCTATAGCCTGATGCAGTTCTGAGAAATTTCTCACTAAGACACTGCCAGATGCATGCTCTTTAGAGGTATATAATTCTTTGGGATGAAGTTGAATTTCTATGGTTGGTTTTTCCAAAATCCAAGCTTCTATGGCTGTAGTGCAAGATCTTGATATTTCAATATCTGCAATTCCAAGAACATTCCAAATATATTCATTTGATATTATTAAAACTCTATTTTTATAACTTTCAATTTTCTTTGCAAAATATTTATGGTAGAAAGTTTGATCTTCAGATGGATGGGTCTTAATAATAAAACCCACATCAGGATAACTTTTTACAAGTTCCAAAAAAAAATCTAAAGCAATACTTCTTGACTCAAGATCAGTTTTGGGAATTTTTTTTAACTCCTCTTCATCCTTGCTTAAAAAAGGAGGATTTAATACATCTATATCTTTTTTAAAGAAAGCAAAATTTTTTTCATAAAAAGAGGCAGAAGTATAGTTTGTAGCAAATACAATATTTTTTTCATAAATAGGGAAATTGTATTTTTTACAAAAAGTTTTTTTATCCATAAGCAGACTATTAAGTTCTTCTTTATAGAAATCGAATCTCGGAACACCAACAACTTTTGTACTTTTTTTTCTCAGATTTGGATGATTATTTACATAAGATTGCATAGTCTTATTCCAGTAAAAGTTTACAGCAACACTTGATAGGTCAACTCCTACACCAGCATACCAAGGTAAATTTTCTTTAATAATAGGAATTCCTTCGGTAGGAAGCAATATAATATTTACACCACTAGAATCTAGGTATTTAAGATATTTCTGTCTTTCTTTGCTGTATGCGTGGTTGAGAATAATTGTATTTGGTTGAAAACCAGAAATTGCAAATCTCTCAATTCCATTTCTGAAGTATTCAACTTTGTATCCTCTAGATTTTAAGAGAACACCAAGATAAACATAACTGGGTAAATCTCTCCACTTATGATCAATAGTTATTAAAACCTTATGCTTCATTCAGAATAAGGTGATCAATAAAGTCACGCACAGCACCTTCTCCACCTTTTTTTGAAGAAATGAAAATGCCCGGTATATTCCTGATTTCACTGACAGCATCAAAGGGGCATGCTTTAAAAGCAACAGATGATAGTAAATCCAGACAATTAATATCATCCCCTATATAAGCAACATTTTTTAATGAGATTTTCTCCCTTTCACAGATCTTTTCTACTGCCTGAAGTTTAGATTTGCCAGCCAAACCTTGAAATAAAAAATCAACTTTTAATTTTTTGGCCCTCCTTGTATTGATTTTTTTATCCTCACTGGTAATTAAACCTACCTTAACATCTTTATCTTTAATTAACTTGAATCCCATGCCATCTCGTGAATTAAATTTCTTCATTTCATTTCCTAACTCATCATAATACATCCCGGCATCTGTAAGAGTTCCATCAATATCAGACAAGAACAATTTCAATTTTTTTTTGCTTTTATCAAGAGACAGGAATTTACGCATATTAGCCTCCGCTATTTCCCAATCTTCAGGTTCATCAATTTCTATGAGTGTCAATTCATTCATTTCATAAATTGAAATTGAACCACTTAATCTATTTTTGTATAAAAGAAAGTTGCCAATCGAATTAATATAGAAGGATCCATTTTCTACATACGTGCCTTTAAAGTCTTGTCTTCTAGGTCGTTCTTGATATTTATAATTAATTGGTCTACCATTATCTTTCCAGAAAAATCTTTTAGTCCTTGTGCAGGTAACTAAACTATCACCCTTTTCTGATAAAAGTTGCTTAAATGCAGTATTTAGATCAAAACCTGAAATATAGGGCGATGTTGCTTGAATAAGGAATAGATAGTCATGTTCTTGTAATTTGGACTTCTGAAAATGAATATACTCCAAGACCACATCTTCAGTTGGTGAAAAATCTGTTGCATTTTTTTTTGACCTAATAAAAACTTCAACTTTTTTAAAATCAAAACTATCTACAACTTTTTTTATATCTTCACAATCAGTTGCAACAACAATTTTATCTATTATCTTAGATTCCTCTGCAGCCTTAACGGACCAATAAACAAGAGGTTTGCCACAGAAAATTTTTATATTTTTAAGAGGTATTGATTTACTTCCGCACCTTACTGGGATAAAAGCAATATTCATTTTTCAGATCTATATTTCAACTTTTCTCTTTGAATTTCCTCAATGGGTAGAATTTCTGAAGATTTGAAATTTAAAGCCTCATATGTAGCATTTAAGTCTCTAACAAGTTTTGTTAAACCTTGGGGTTCAAGTGAAGCAGCATGGTCTGTCCCTTTCCAAGTGCGATCTTTTGTAAAATGTCGCTCTATCCATTTTGCTCCAAGCGTGTAGGCTGAAACATCCAGTGCGACACCCAGATGGTGACCTGAAAATCCAATGCCTGAAACTCTCCCACCAAAGTCATTATATAAATTTGTAATTTCTAGAAGGCAGACATCTTCAGCAGGCACAGGATAACCAGATGTACAAGCATATATAAATAACCTATTTTTAGCCTGATCGCTAAATTCAAAAAAATTTACAATCGATTCTATTTCTTTTTTGGTGCTCATACCAAGCGAAACCTGAACTTGACCATCATACGTATCTCTCAATAACTTAAGCATATCAAAATTATTGTTGCACGCTGAAGGAACTTTAATAAATTCTGGGTTAAGATTAATTATCTCTCTGGCTGATGTAGTATCCCAAACAGAAGTTGAGTATACGATACCAAGATCAGAACAATAATCCATTAGCTCCTTATGCTGATTCATATCGAACTCCAAAAACTCTCTATGTTCTCCGTATGTTCTTCCATAAGAATTTTCTTGCACTGGATGTGGTTGATTGAATTGTTCTTTTGTCAACAATTCAACATTGTTTCTTTTTTGAAATTTTACATAACCTGCGCCAGCCTGAAAGGCTAGAAGAACCAACTCTTTAGCAATATCCATACTGCCCATATGATTACAACCTATTTCGGCGATAATATTTGGTTTGGAATAATTAGTGGGTAACAATTAGCACTCCTATTTTATGTAATTTTAACAATTTATGTTCAACAGAGATATGAATTTTATGACTCAGATCTTTTTCTTACTTGCAAATTCATCGAAAATTGAATATTTTTTCTTTTTATTTTTGTAGTGTCATCAACTTCTTCATGAGAAAAATACAATCTTACAAATTTCTTATTATCAACCTCAATGTTAGATAGCATTCCAACGCATGCTGATAAGTTTTTATCTATTCTGATGTCCAATATAAATTCTGAGTTAGAAACTCTAACTATACCTTCTGTTACCCCGAGTGCATTATTAGCAGAAACTAGAAAACTCACGGATGATCCATAATCAAACTCTTTTGAAAGATCAATTAAATCCATACATGAACCACCATTATGTGTTTCGATTACTGCATCTTTAATAAAAGTTGGATCAAATGTAATAAAACCCAATCGACATGAACCAATCATTGGTTCAAGAAAATCAACTTTATAATTAATGGTTAAATTAGATGTTAATCTGTCTATTACTAACTCCTTAAGAAAATTAACTTTATCTTCTGTAAATTCTGATTGCAATTTAATTATTGATGAAGCAACATAAACATCTGCTGATACTTTCTTTAAATCTGTAATTTTATGACTTGTCGGAGATTCACAAACAAAATGCCCTGAAAAAAAATCAGCTGCAAAATATATATCATCAAATAATCCATGTCTTAAAGTACCAAAAATAGGTTTATTTTTAAAATTAAAGGACTCTATTGTTAATCCCTTATGAAGATTAATGTTTGTATTAAGTTCATCACTTTCAAAACTGAAGTATTTCTCTGAATATTTAAAACTATTTTGTTTTGTCAGACGATTGATTAGTATTTTTTTTGAATCCATTTGAAAGGAATTCTCAAAAATATTGAGTTTAGATATAAATTCATTCCACCTTTTTTGAGTAATATGCGTCCTAAAATCGCTGGACCAAAAATAGCACAATTTCTCCCATACTTTCTTATCTATAATTTTCTCTTTCTCAATAAAAGAATATAAATTCCAGCACCTTGTATTTAAATTTATATCATCCCTGCCTGTCACGGCCCATCTGAGAATATTGTACTTCCTTTGTTTCTTGACATAAATAGGAAATGTTTGTGAGGAAATTTCTAATTTACTTTTCTCTTGTGTAAGAACTTCAAAAGGTTTTACAAAGTGGAATTTATTACTCAATATGGTAAAAATTTCTTTTATTCTATTCCATTCATTTTTAGAGTCCATTTGGGATTCGTTTTTAAATCTACCGGGTCGGAAATTAAATATTTCCGCATCATTTCCATACACCGAGACATACCCGTCTTTATCTTTTGCAAGAGACTCAAGAAAGTCAATGTACTCATCTTTTGAGTATTCACCATAAACACACCTTTGAAATTTTTGAAACAAAATTGAACTATTCCAAATAATGGTTATTTCGCCCTCTTCAAGTGAAACTACTTGAGGTGAAAATTGCATCTGTTTTTTCCAATCAGAATTTGATTTAAACGTATTCTCCCATTCTACAATGATGCCCTTATATCCAGCAGCAATATAATGTCCTAACAAACCAAATGAAAATGCTTGTTCGTTAATTAGTGCAATTTTTGGCCTAATACCAAGAATATTTTTGTAAATTTCAACAGCCAAAATTTGGTTAAATTTATTGACCTTTGCTGGCATAAGGGGGCCAATAGATTGAGAAATACCACTTCCTATTAGCTCACACTTTTTTTCTAAAAGGAGTTTCTTAAATTCTTCTACCCAAGCATTGTCTATTTTTTTAATTGCTTTAAGTGTCATAACCGACAATTCAATACCGAGAGGAAAGTTTGAGATTTTTATTAGTTCCAGAAGAGGCCAATAACAGTTATTAATAACTTCTTTTCTTTTTTTAATTTCAATTGAAGAGAAATATAGATTAAGATGAAAGAAAGCGAAAATTTTCATCTTTCTAATATTTCTATTGCTTTGTTTACGAACTTCTCTGATCCATCCTTAAGTAAATTTTTAGTCTTATTTGATAATTTGAGAGATAAATTGTCATTAGTTATTAATTTATTAAGTTGGGAGATTAAGAGATCTATAGATTTAGTCACTAAAGTTATTTCTAATTGGTTCAACATATTTAATTCATCAGCACAAATATCAGTATCAGACACTAATAGACAACTAGGTTTATTTTGGTAGACACATTCATAAAAAGAAATCCCATAGTTGGTGACGATGTAATTAGACTCAGCTATTAAAGAATCTAATGATTGTGGAGCAGTGACAAATTGAAAATTTGTTTCATTCAAAAAATCTAATTTTGGTTTTTTTGTATACGGACCAACAACATATTTAATAGTGTGATTGGGAAAGTTTTTTATTAGAAGTTTAGGTAAGATTTGAATTAAATTTTTAACATCACTACCGCCAGTTAAAACTAAAATTGAATTTCCTGGTTTCCATTCTTTTGTATGCTCGATCTTGTTAAGAAAGTATTTATCCCAACCGAACTTTATCTTATCAACACATTCTTCTTTAACTATAGGCTTAATAAAAGAAGGAGACCAAATAAGCTCAAATTTTTGACAGTAACTGAAAAAACTATCAATTGCGATTAACTTAATATTTAAACCTCTAATTTCATCCAAAGTTTTAGAAAAGTTCTCTTCTCCAGGATTAAAGTCAAAAATAATCAAATCATAATATTTTTCTCTTACTTCCTCCAGGAGGATATCACTAATATTTGATGTTTCAGGATAAAAAGTATATTGGTATTTATCTAACTCATTTCTATCAATTTCAGGACCAACAATAAGTATTTTAAAAGCAATATTCTTATCTTGAAAATATTTTGAAACCCTCAGTACTCTAGATAAGTGTCCAATACCGTAGTTTTTTCCAGTTCTGCATAATAAAAGTATTTTTTTAATTCTCACTACAAAAAC